>Ga0105152_10000057_pt1 | contig 24312 bp, 22 predicted proteins | sample LakBais05cmmetaG_FD_81534 | JGI IMG/M metagenome (GOLD analysis project Ga0105152, IMG submission 81534) | Lake sediment microbial communities from Lake Baikal, Russia to study Microbial Dark Matter (Phase II) - Lake Baikal sediment 0-5 cm | ecosystem: Environmental > Aquatic > Freshwater >...
CTTCAGCACATCCAGAAATTCAGCGTAGTGCCTGAAGGCTGAATTGGCTTCCGACCAGTAAGTCTGGCCGGCCTTCAGTTCGGCATATTCATTAAAATTCAGCTCTTCAAGCAATTCCTGCAGGTGGGCCGCAAGCCTATAGAGCCCGGTCTTTGAAGGGATACAGTCTTTGCAGTAAAGGCCGCAGTAGGTCGTCAGCCGACCATTATCAGGCATAGTAAATCAGATCACTTTTTTTCTGACGATGCTCTGGTCGCGGCGGGGCCCTATGGAGATAATGTGGAACTGGCAGCCGATAAGTTCCTCAAGGCGCCTGATGTACCTGCGCGCGTTGCGCGGCAGTTCCCTTGCCTTGCGGGCGTCGCTGGTGTTGACCTTCCAGCCCGGCAATTCCTCGTATACGGGCGTGCAGCTCTCAAGGGCCGCCGCATCCGCGGGGAAGCGGTCAACCGTCCTGCCGCCTATTTTGTAGCCTGTGCATATCTTCACGGTGTCCATCTCGTCAAGCACATCCAGGCGGGTGAGTATGCCGCTGGTAAATCCGTTAAGATTGGTACTGTAGCGCCCTACCACGGCATCGAACCAGCCGCAGCGGCGCGCCCTTCCCGTGGTGGTCCCATACTCGTGGGCGCGTTGCCTGATATATTCGCCGACCTCATCTTTGAGCTCGGTGGGCATGGGACCGCCTCCCACCCTGGTAGTATAGGCTTTGAAAATACCTACCACGCGGTCGATCCTGCGCGGGTTGATGCCCGAGCCCATGCAGGCGCCAGCGGCCAGCGGGGATGACGAGGTTACGAAAGGATAGGAGCCGAAATCCGTGTCGAGCATGGTGCCCTGGGCCCCCTCAAGGACGATGTTGCTGCCGCGCTCCAAGAGGTCGCTGATCATGGATGTGGTGTCCTTGATATAGGGTGCCAGGCGCCCGGCGTAGGCGGAATATTCCCGGAAAACCGTATCGAAATCCAGCGCTGCAGCATTGTAAAGCCTGGTGAGGAGCTCGTTATTGGGTTCCATCAGGCTGGCCAGCCGCGACCGGAACGTCCCGGCATCGATGATATCGCAAGCGCGTATGCCCTTGCGGGCGGTTTTATCGGCGAAGGCCGGCCCGATGCCTTTGCCGGTGGTACCTATAGCCTCAGGCCCGCGTTTCTCCTCGTCCAGCCTGTCGAGCAGGATATGCCAGGGCATGATGATGTGTGCGCGGTCGCTGATATGCAGGTTACCAGTATCCACGCCCCTCGCCTTAAGGCTGTCCATCTCTTCCAGCAATACCCTGGGATTGATGACGACACCATTGCCTATAATGCAGGCTGTGCGCGGATAGAAGATGCCCGACGGCACGAGATGCAGCTTGAATTCTCCCCCCGGGTTTATGACCGTGTGGCCGGCATTATCGCCACCGGAGAAACGTATGACGGCGTCCGCCTTCTCGGCCAGCAGGTCCACTATTTTGCCTTTGCCTTCGTCGCCCCACTGGGCGCCAATAACAGCTACAACTGACATTTTATTAATCCTGAAATAGACATACCTGTAGACTCAATTACACATAAAGATGGAAAAAGTTGAATTGCAATAGTCAACCCCGGGACATGTAACTCTTGCCCCAGAAGTAGAGGAGGATGCCGCCGCCTGAGATCAGCACGGCAAGGCCTACGAGTACGGTGAGGAATACCAGCAGAGGCATATCCGCATTCACCCAGCGCATGCCTGCCACCGCCAGGCCGATGCCGGCCATAATCCATGCAAGCACCAGCGCAGCAAGGGAAGTCAGGCTCACCTCGAATACCCGGTCACTCATAGCATTGACCTATTTATGTATACTCCTTTTATTTTCTTGCCTGCCGCCAGACGTGCACAAAACGCTGTCCAACGGTCACAAAAGAAAGGACCACCACTATGGCCAGTGCTATGAACACCTGGTTTAAGAGCAGCCCGAGCGCTAATATTATAACTCTCTCAACACGCGTAAACAAGCCAACCGTGCAATCGATATTGAGCCCCTCGGCCCTGGCCCTGATATAACTGGTCAGGAACGACCCCATCATGGCCAGGAATATGAGCACGAGCTGCAATGTAACGTCGTAAGGCCAGACGCCGGGGCCGGTGATGAAGATAAAGCTTAGAAAAAGTGCCCCCTCGGTGACCCTGTCAACGGTAGAATCGAAGAGAGCCCCGAAACTGGAGGTCTTTTCCATGTAGCGGGCAAGGGCACCGTCCAGCAGGTCGAACAGCCCGGCCAGTAAGAATATGAGGGCGCCTGCCACGAGATGGCCGAAACCTATGACCACCGCTGCCACCAGGTTAATAATCAGGCCAATAGCGGTCATGATATCAGGTGTTAGCCTGAGCCTGCTGATGAGCGGGACAAGGGGATCGGTTATCAAGCGGCCCGCTTTCCTGCGTAACTCCTGGAAATTTGACACTTCTTTATCCTTTTAAATTCGCCCGGAGACGGAGGTGTAGTAATCGACGACCTGCCGGCTAACGTTTTCCCAGCTGTAATTGTTGGCCGTGGCCACTCCCCTCTCCGCCATTGCCAGTCTCAATTGCCTGTCGGTCAGCAGCTTTAATAAGGCATCTGCCAGAGCGCGCGGGTTCCTTGGCCGGGCCAGCAAACCCTCCTGGCCGTGCGTGAGCACACTGGCATAGCCCGGTATATCGGTTGCCACCACCGGTGTGCCGCTGGCCATGGCCTCCAGCAGGACTATGCCGAAGCTCTCGCCCCCGGTGGCCGGGGCACAGAATATATCGGCCGTGCGGTAATAACCGGGCAGATCGGCGAAGGTGACGTAATGAGTGAATACTGCGCGGTCGCCCAGCAGGGCTTTGGCCATGATCTTATACTGGAAGCGCAGCCTGAGACCGGGGCCGGCGATAATCAGGCGGAAGTTGGGGAAATCCTTCTTCACGAGGGAACATGCCTGGATCAAGTCGCCCACACCCTTGCGTTCTTCCAGCCTGCCTACGAAAAGGATATTCAGCTTGTCGTCCTTAAACTCGGTCCTGGTCGGCCCCTCGGGGCGGTAGTGATGGATATCCACTCCGTTAGGGATGATGCGGTAGTCGGCTGGAAGATATTTTGATATGTAATCTCGAGCCGGCTTTGAGACGGCGATTTTCCCGTGCAGCTTAGCACCGAGTTTACGCATGGTAGAACGGTTCAGCCAGTACAGGCCGGAGCGTTCATGGCAGGCATGGAATGTGCCCACGTTGATTGTCTGTGACTCGATGAGAGTGCTCAGGCAGAGCATGGGGATGAAGGGTTCATGCAGGTGGATCACCTCAAACCCTTCCTTGTCCAGGACACGCCGCACCTGGTACGGCAGCCATGGGGAGAGCGCGATGCGCGCGGTGGTACCTCCATAGGGAATGGGTATCGGCCGGCCGACGGCCGTGACCTCCTCGTTGAAATATCGTACGCTCTTCCTGCGCACCGGGGCCATGATCTTAACCTCGTGGCCCAGCAGGTACAGGTGGTGCGCCAGGTATGATACGTGGTTGATGACACCGCCGGGATGAGAGTAATCGTATGGCGAAACCAGCCCGATTTTCATTATCCTGCCGTATCAGAGCCCTTCCCGGTTGCTTTCCCTTTTTCAGCGCCTGCTGGCCTCACGCCGATTCCGGCAGGCAGATGGGCCTCTGCTGTTCCTGCCCGGTGATAAACTGCTCCACGCGCCTGCGGGCTTCATCGTCCGAATACTGTATGGGCGGAGATTTCATGAAATAGGAGCTGGTGGCTACGATGGCACCGGCCAGGCCGCGGTCCCTGGCTATCTTGAGGCAACGGACGGCATCGATAACAACACCGGCCGAGTTGGGGCTGTCCCAGACCTCGAGCTTGCATTCAAGGTTGAGAGGCACATCGCCGAAGGTGCGGCCCTCCATCCTGATGTGGCAGAACTTGCGGTCCAGCAGCCATGGCACATAATCGCTGGGGCCGACGTGAATATTATCGGGATTCATCTCGTAGTCTAACTGGGAGGTAACGGCATTGGTCTTGGAGATCTTCTTTGATTCAAGACGCTCGCGCTCCAGCATATTGTAGAAGTCGGTGTTGCCCCCGAAATTGAGCTGGTAGGTGCGCTCCAGCTTGACGCCGCGGTCCCGGAACAGCCGGGTAAGCACGCGGTGCACTATGGTGGCGCCGACCTGCGACTTGATATCGTCGCCGATAACCGGCAGGCCGGCTTCGTGGAAGCGGTTGTGCCAGTACGGCTCCCGTGCAATAAAGACGGGTATGCAGTTGACCAGGCCCACACCGGCATTGAGAAGCTGCTCGACATACCACTTGGTCGCCTCTTCGCTGCCGACCGGCAGGTAGTTGATGGCCACATCGGCCTTGACCTCTTTAAGTATGCTGACGATGTTGGCCGTGGGTCCCGGGGCCTTCTCAATGATTTTGCCCAGGTACTTGCCCAGCCCGTCATGTGTCATGCCGCGTACCACCTTGACGCCCGTGGTGGGGACATCACAGAATTTATAAGTATTATTGGGCGCGGTGAAGATGGCCTCTGCAAGGTCCTTGCCCACCTTGTTACGGTCGATATCAATGGCCGCCACGAAGTTGATGTCCTTGATGTGGTAGCCTCCCAGGTTGACGTGCATCAGGCCTGGCACGAACTCATCTTCCTTGGCTTTCTTGTAATACTGCACCCCCTGGACGAAGGAGGAAGCGCAATTGCCAACTCCAATAATGGCTACGTTTATTTTTCCCATCTGGTTAACTCCTTACCGGCGCAGGCACTATGCTCATTTATCATCCTGGCCGCTATCTTTAAGCATCTCTTTAATGATCTGCCGTGGTCTCACGAGCCACATGGGGATCCTGGACTCGTGCAATATCTTGTCCGCCACGCTGCCCAGCACCCAGCGGGCGATGCCGCTCCTGCCGTGCGTGGACATGGCTATGAGGTCGGCCTTTTCTTCCCTGGCCACCTCGATGATCTTGGCTGCGGGGTCGCCCGATACTATCCTGACTTTCACGTCCAGCCCCCTGGCACTCAGCCGGGCATTGACCTTATCGAGATATTTCTGGCCGGCGTCGTGCATGGCTTTAACGAAGCCGGTGAATTCGGGACCCAGCCAGCGCGCCTCGATAGCGTGAGGGGCGGGCAGTACGTGGACCAGCACCATCGCGGCACCGGTTTTAAGGGCTATGGCCTCGGCATCATGCATGGCCGCCCCGCCCGTCTCCGATCCATCAAGAGGCGCCAGGATGCGCTTGAAAGCTGCCTTCCTGTCCCTGTCCACTTCTTTCACCTGTTTGCTGTGTATGCCCAGCACAGGCACGGTGGCCCGCGAGACCACTTTTTCAAATACACTTCCCAGCCACCATCGCCGCAGGCCGCTGAGGCCATGCGTGGCCATGATGATAAGGTTCATATGGTGCTCAACTGAATAGGCAAGGATATTCTCAGGCGGCCCGCCGTAAAGCAACTGCCCTTTAGCTTTTATTTCACGCCCCGGGGCAGTGATCTCGGTATAATCGAGCAGCTCTTCGTGGGGGTTGCTGTAGAGCAGCACAGCCCTGCAGGTGATTTCATGCTTCTGGAGGTGCTCGACGGCGTGGTGCACATAGCTGTCCAGGAGCTGATTGACTCTGCGTCTCCTGCTGCCGAGCCCGACTCCCAGGATATCAACCTCCGAGTCAAACCTGCTGGCAATGTCCCTGACGTATGGAAGTACAGTCTCCGCCTCGGTGGAACCATCGAGCGGGACGAGTATTTTCTTAAACATGTGCGCTGAAAATCCGCCTTATTATAACAGATTATTACATCGTCCTTGTATTACGCGAGATTTTTATGTTAATTTATAGCGTGATATATGACTTCCACTCGCACACTTTTCACAGCGATGGCGCCCTCTCCACGCTGGAGCTGATCAGGCGTGCCGCGGTGAGGGGATATAAGGCTATAGCGGTCACGGACCACGTCGGACCCGGCTCGCTGGAAAGGGTCATTAAAGAGGTCAGCCGGGACTGTGAACTGGCCAGCTCGCACTGGAACATTGTGGCTGTGCCAGGCGTTGAACTTACACATGTGCCGCACCAGGCCATAGGCGGGTTAGCAAAGAAAGCCAAAGAGCTGGGAGCTTGGCTGGTGGTGGTTCACGGGGAATCGCCCGTTGAGCCGGTGGAGGAGGGGACAAACCTTGCCGCCGTCCGGTCAAAATATGTCGATATACTGGCGCACCCTGGCCATATGACTGCCGAGGTTGCGGAGCTTGCTGAAAAGAACGGGGTTTTTATCGAGATCACCACGAGGCGGGGGCACTGTGTCACCAATGCGCACGTGGCCAAGGTGGCTGGTAAAGCAGGGGCCCTGATGCTGCTAAACTCGGACAGCCACGATGAGGATGACCTCCTCACCGATGCGCTGGCAAAGGAAACTCTCCGCCAGGCTGGTATCAGCAGCCGGGAGTTCAAGAAGGTACTTGAATACAACCCTGTGAAGCTTCTTCAGAGGATCAGGCGGCAGCCTTGAAAACTCGGCCGGGAAATTTGCGGCTTAGCTCTTGCCGATGCGGTATACCTTGGTCCCGCAGATCGGGCAAACGCCTTTGGTAGCCGGCCTTCCGTTCTTCAGTTTTACATGCTGCGCGTTCTTGATTTCTACCTTTTTCCTGTCCTTAAAGCAGTAAGCCTGTGTCATGGGGCACCTCCTGAAGCTATTTTATAGCTCTTAAGGCTAATATAGCCAATACGGATAGGTATGTCAAGCATCTGCAGGAAGAAGGGCAAAAATCTTTTACGATTCTACAGGTTGAAGACCTTTTCAGGATGCCATAGCCCGTTTTCCGTCACGAATTTCATTACGGCCAGCAGGCGCCCGTCCGCGGTATAAGCGCAGCAATAACCCTTTGAGCATGGACTGTGTATACCGAGAGGGACGTCGAGGCCTTTTTCTACGCTCCCGGCTTGACTCTCATCAAGGTATACCCTGTCACTGCCGGGTAAGGCGCAGTCGAGAGGGTAAAGCATCTGGTCGATACGGCCCTCGATGGCTGCTTGCTGCAGCTGATCAGGGGTGACAGCATCCTCTATTTTAAAAGGCCCGTAAGAGGTGCGTACCAGGTCTTTAAGGTAAGCGCGGCAACCGAGGCTCTCACCAAGGTCGTTTGCCAGAGAGCGTATATACGTACCTTTCGAGCAGGAGATTCTTAGTTTCAGGTATGGAAGGTCAAAGCTCATGACCTCGATGCTGTCGATACGGACCCTGCGCGGCTGGAGGTCTACCTGTATGCCGGCCCTGGCCAGGGCGTAGGACTTCCTTCCCCTGACCTTGACAGCGCTGAAGGCCGGCGGCACCTGGTCTATCGTGCCCTCAAATGCCTGCAACGCGTCCTCTACAGACGATAGAGATATGTTATGCGGCGAACCCCTGCCGGTGACGCGGCCTTCCCCGTCATATGTATCCGTGCTGATGCCCAGCTCGATCCCGGCCACGTATTCCTTGGAAAAATGCAGCAGGTATTCGGCTACGCGGGTGGCCTGGCCCAGGCAAACGGGGAGAACTCCACTGGCGGCGGGGTCTAATGTCCCCGCGTGGCCGACGCGCCTTTCACCGCTCAGACGGCGGACATTGGCCACGATGCTGAACGACGTGCAGCCGGCGGGCTTATTTACGTTTAGTAATCCGTTTACGCCCATCCTCCCCACCTTTATTATCCTCCGCTGCGACCCTGTCGATGAGGTGAACCAGGTTAACGCCGTGCTCTATCGAGTCGTCAAATACAAAGCTGAGTACGGGGGTGACCCTGATATTAAGGCGGTGGGCCAGCTCTCGCCTCAGGTAGCCCGCCGCCGAGTTGAAGCCTTTTAAGACATCACCCCGGTCCAGTGGGCCGCCAAGCATGCTGAAAGATACCGTCGCGTTCTTGAGGTCACTGGATATCTCGACTCCTGTCACACTGATAAGGCCGTTGAGCCGGGGATCATTGATATGCTTTTGCAGGAGGTCGCTGATCTCGGCCTGGATCAAATGGTTTAAACGTTCTGTGCGCCTGGTCATGGTATTCTCCGCAGATATATTTGTGGCGATTACTCCAGCCTTCCCGGCGGGATTCGGGGATCAGTCCACTCTTTCCTGGCGGACGAACTGCAGGATATCCCCGACCTCGAAATCATTAAAGCTTTCAAGTTTTACACCGCATTCCATCCCCGTTGACACCTCCTTGACATCGTCCTTGAAGCGGCGCAGGCCGGCCACACGTGATTCAGCTATAACTTTGCCGCCGCGTATGACCCTGACCTGTGAATCCCTGGTAGCCTTGCCTTCCTTGACCTGGGAGCCTGCAATTCTGCCCTTCTTGCCGGCCTCGAAAACGGTGCGCACCTCGGCCTGGCCGGCCACAATATCCACATATTCCGGTTCAAGCAAGCCTTTGAGAGCCTTTTCGACATCTTCAATGAGCTTGTAGATGATGTTGTACTGGCGAATGCTGATCTTCTCCTGTTCCGCCATGCGGGTCGCCCCCGTTTCAGGCCGGCTGTTGAATCCAATGACCACGGCCCGGGAGGCTGCGGCCAGCAGGATATCGCTCTCGGTAATAGCGCCGGTGCCCGTATGGATGACCTTGACCCTGGTCCTGTCATCGCTCAGACGTTCCAGCGAGTCCTTGATCGGCTCGATGCTGCCGTGGACATCGGTCTTGAGGATTATATTGAGCTCCTTGATCTCACCGGCACTGGCCTGTGCCGCTACCGATGTGAGGCTGACGCCCCTGGCGGTAGTCGTAGCCAGCCCGGCATTCCTGTTTTTTTCGATCAGGGACTTGGCTTCTTTTTCATCGCTTACAACCTGGAAGACCTGGCCGGCATCGGGTACGGCATTCATGCCCAGTATCTCCACCGGCGTTGCCGGATCAGCTTTGCGTATATTTTTCCCATCGTCGTTAAACATGGCCTTGATCTTGCCGCCCACGGTACCCACGACAAGGTTGTCACCGGTCTTGAGGACACCTTTCTGTACCAGCAGGGTTGCCACGGGGCCGCGGTTTTTATCCAGCTTGGCCTCGATGACTACGCCTTCAGCCGGGCAATCCACCTCAGCTTTAAGTTCCAGGATATCGGCAACCAGCAGCAGGTTTTCCAGCAGGTCATCTATGCCCTGCTTTTTCTTGGCCGAAACGGGAACGCAGATTACATCGCCGCCCCATTCCTCGATGACCACTCCCAGGTCGGAAAGCTGCTGTTTGATGCGGTCGGGGTTGGCATTGGCTTTATCGATCTTATTGAGGGCAATAACTATGCTAACACCGGCGGCGCGGGCATGGTCCAGCGCCTCTACGGTCTGCGGCATAACGCCGTCGTCCGCAGCTACCACCAGGACGGCTATGTCCGTAGCGCGGGCGCCGCGGGCGCGCATGGCGGTGAAAGCTTCATGCCCGGGAGTATCGAGGAACGTGATTTTGCGGCCTTTCATTTCGATCTGATAGGCGCCGATATGCTGTGTAATGGCGCCCGCCTCCCCGGCTGCTACATTGGTTTGCCGGATGGCATCCAGCAGGCTGGTCTTGCCATGGTCGACATGCCCCATGATAGTTATAACGGGTGGGCGAGTATGCAATTTGGCGCCCCTGGAGGACACCTTCTGCTTCCCCTGTGCGGAAACATGCAGCTTTTTGGCGGTGAAGCCAAAGTCAGCGACCAACTTGGAGGCCACTTCATAATCAAGGGACTGGTTGATATTGGCCATTATGCCGTCGCGCATCAGTTGCTTGATGATCTCAATACCGCTGACGCCCATCTGGTCGGCAAGCTGTTTGACCGTTATAACCGGGGGTAGGCCGATCTGCGGTGTATTGACCGCGTCGCCATTTGGGGCCTGTTCCTGCCTGTTTTTCATCGAGTATCTTCCTTCGCCGGTAAGCTCCTGCCGTATTCGAGCAGCGATTGCCGGTTTTCCATAGACAATTTCATGCGCAACCCATATTCTATACGGTTGCTTTGCAAGCCCTTTTCCCAGCACTCGCTGGATAGGCAGAGATAGACGCCCCGGCCCGGCTTTCTTCCCCTTTGGTCAGCTTCAACTACGCCATCGGAGCATACCAGCCGGATAAGGTCCCGTTTACCTGCCGTCCTGCGGCAGGCTATGCAGGTGCGCTCCGGTATGTGCCTGGCCCGGGGCTGCTGCGGTTTAGTTTCAACTCTCGGATTCTTCATCTTCGTAATACGTTTTCTTCTTGGCCTTTGTTTTCTTGGCTTTTATGCCGGCGTCCTTGTCCTCCCCCTCTTTCTTGGGGGCCTCTTTCTTCCTGGATTTGCCGGTCCTGCCGGCCATTATCTCCTCGGCGAAGCGTATCTTGGACGGCTGTGCAGGAGATGCAGCATCAACCGGCATCAGGATCTCAATGCCTGCGCCTTCGGCCTCTGCCGCGTCAGCAGCCACTTCAGCTTCCTCTTCCTCACCGGTTAAGGCCTCTGCCGCGGCTTCTTCGGCTGGCTCCAGGCCTTCAACTACCAGTTTTTCCTGATCCTGCTCAATAGCCTCGGGCTCTGCAGCCTCCTCCCTGTGTGCCGCCTTCTCGGCCTCCATTTCGGAAGCGCTCTTGATATCGATGCGCCAGCCGGTCAGCTTGGCGGCAAGGCGGACATTCTGCCCCTCCTTGCCGATAGCCAGGGATAGGTGCTTGTCCGGCACCTTGACCAGGGAGGTGGTCTCGGCTGCAGTAAGGGTAACGCTCAACACCTGGGCTGGGCTGAGTGCGTTGGCTATAAAGATACGGGGATCATCGGACCATTGGACGACATCGATCTTTTCCCCGTTGAGTTCATTGACTATATTCTGTATGCGGATGCCGCGAAGACCTACGCAGCAGCCTACCGGGTCGATACCGCTCTGGCGCGTATAGACGGCTACCTTGCTGCGGTAACCGGCCTCCCTGGCCACGCCCTTGATCTCCACCGTGCCTGCGGCGATCTCGGGTATCTCGAGTATCAGCAGGTCCCTCAGCAGGTTGCGGTGCGCCCGGGAGGCAATGACCTGCGGCCCCCTGGTGGTGCGGGCCACCTCCACTATGTACAGCTTGAGTCGCTGGCCCTGGCGGTAGCGCTCCGTAGGCGTCTTCTCATTCTGGGGTATGACTGCCTCGGTCTTGCCTATATCAATGACCACGTGATCGGGCGTAACGCGCTGCACGGTGCCGGTGACGATCTCGCCCTCTTTGTCCACGTACTCCTCGTAGATGGCCCCGCGCTCCGCATCATGCAGCTTCTGGAGTATGACCTGCTTGGCTATCTGGGCGGGTATACGCCCGGCATTAGGGGGAGGCAGTTCGGTGACGATAGTGTCGCCGGCCTTGAGGGTCTTGTCCTTCTTCTTGGCCTCTTTGAGAGAGATCTCGCGGTACTCGTCTTCGGGTGCTTCGGAGACCACCTTTTTAAGTGTAAGCTTGACCTCACCTGAGATGGGGTGGATCTTGACCGCGATATCCTCACCATGTGTGAAAGACTCTTTCCTGTAGGCCGAAACCATGGCTGATTCCAGCGCCGTGAGGATGGTCTCCTTGGGCAGGTTTTTCTCTGCCGCAAGCTGCATGAGGGCATTCATAAACTCGGTCTTTGCCATCGCGGTCAAACTCCCTCAATATGCATTTTTTCTCAATAAAAAAGTGGGTACAAGGACCCACTTTTCGGACGAGTATTGAATTCATAAAAATAATATCACAGCTTAATTGAAAATGCAAATACGGGCATAGGGTACTTTTCCCGTCGGCAATAGCCTGTTGAAACGGAAGCGGGTTAACCGATTAAGCTGTGGGGCAGGCCCATCTTCAGCTTCTCCAGTGACCTCTGCAGGGAGCGGTGCCTGATGGCATCCAGGATCAGCTTGCCGTGCCAGTCAAATGTGATATCCGGGGAAGCCAGCAGCGATTCATGTATGCCGTGGCGTTGGATGACCTGGAAGATGTGCTCGGCCTGTTTGTCGGTCAGGCCCTGGTAGAAGCGGTGTGCCCAGTAATCTATGTCAAGCTCACGCTTGAGGATTTTATGCCAGCGTTTCTGATAGATCGCCAGCCGCCTGGATGACAGGTCACTGGCCCTGAGCGATTCATCAAGGGTTCGCACGGCCATCCCTGCGCAGATGAGGCTGAAATAAATGCCTCCGCCCGTGGTCGGCTTGACCTGTCCCGCTGCATCCCCGACCACCAAAATGCGGTGGGCGTAAGTCCTTGCGAGGGGTTTGAGAGGAATGGCGCCGAAACTGATGTGGTGTAAGGCGGGAAGGATTTTGCCCCGCCCTTCAAGCAGGTTTAAAAAATTAGTGATTGATGGGCCCGGGTTTCTGCTGCACAGAAGGCCGGCCTTGGCACGGCCTGACACGGTTGGCACCAGCCAGGCAAAGAACCCCGGGGCGATGTGCCTGCCGGAATACACCTCCACATCATCAATGTTCTTACAATCTACTTCAGCCTGGGCGCCCTGCGCATACTCGCTTATCTGGCCCATGCCCACCTGCCTGGTTAGTCCTGCCGCCGTCCCGCAGGCAATCACAGCGGCCCTGGCAGGCAATTCCAGCAACTCAGGGCCGCGTGTGGCCTTAACACATATACAGCGCTCATCACTGCGGAAGCCGGTGGCAAGCGTGGAAAAAAAATAATCCGCCCCGTTTTGCCCGGCCTGTTCCGCCATCAGGCGGTCGAGGGCAGAGCGGTCGAGTATAAATGCCTGTGTTGACGCACGCTCGATCCTGATAGAGTTGCCCGAGGGCGAAAAAATTGTGGCCGACCTCGCCTCACGCTGAATTGCACTGCTTGAGCCGGGCAGCATATCAAGGCAGGCCTGGCTTATTATTCCGGTGCAGCTTGTTTTATAGCCCGGCTCCGGGTTTTTTTCCAGCACGGCGACAGAGTAGCCCAGGCGGGCAAGCTCTCCCGCAGTATAGCTCCCGGCGATGCCGGCTCCAATTACAATAACGTCATACATAGTTGGACCCCGGCAGATTCAGGCAGGGGCAGTAATAGCCCGGCTTGAAAATTGCGGCTATTTCGGCTGTAAACCGCCGAACCTCCGCTGGCGCCTGCCGTAGTCTGCCAGCGCCTTTTCCAGCTCATCACGGCCGAAATCCGGCCAGAGCACGGGGGTGAAGTAGAGTTCGGCATAGGCCGACTGCCAGATGAGGAAATTGCTCAGGCGCATCTCGCCGCCCGTCCGTATAAAAAGGTCCGGGTCGGGCATGCCCGCCGTGTACAGGTACCCCGAGAAAACGCTTTCGTCCAGACTATCAGGTTTTACCCTGCGGCGGGCGATCTCCTGCGCGGCGTTAACGATTTCACTCCTGCCCCCGTAATTGAAAGCGATGTTAACCGTCAGGCCCGAGTTATTCCGGGTCAGATCGATGGCGGCCCTGGCTTTTTTCTGGACTGCCTGCGGCAACCTGTCCTCTTTGCCCAGGTGACGGATGCGGATATTTTGCCCGTGGGCTATCTTGATTGCCTGGTCGAGGTTGTCCGAGAGGAGCCGGATGATGCCGTCCACCTCTACCTTGGGCCGGTTCCAGTTCTCGGTCGAGAAAGCATAAAGAGTCAGGTAGGGGATCCCGTAAGCGGCGAACATCTCCACAAAATCGCGGGTATGCAGCGCGCCCTGCTTGTGGCCGTACAGGCGTGGTTTGCGCCTTTTAGCGGCCCACCTGCCGTTTCCATCCATTACGATGGCAACATGCTGCGGCAGCCTGCGGTCCTTCAAGGGGCCCGTCAACGGCCCTGCTCCCTGCCAGGGTCCCGCTCCAGAGGTTTGTCACCTGCCGCGGCAGTTTTCTTAATATACTGGTGGCCGGGCTGGTTCAACACAATGGTATCGGGCTCGAGGTCGCTGGAGAGACAAACGTGCGATCCTACCGTGGAGTTGGGGCCGACCTTACGTCCCGGCAGGATGCCTGAATTTATACCTGTCTTGCAGTCATCCCCGATGATGGCCCCGAAATGGTCCCTGCCGGTTGATACTTTTTGCCCCCCGTATTTAACCGGTATATCTGCGCGGTCGAAGCGGAAATTGGCCGTTACGCTGCCTGCCCCGAATGAACAGCGGTTGCCGATGATAGAATCACCGATGTAAGAGGAGTGAAACCAGCAGTCATCCCCGGTATAGGAGCCCTTGATCTCGGTCGAGAACCCGACCACGCAGTTTGCACCGACATGGCTGTACTCCCTGACCAGCGCGCCGTTCCCTATAACCGTGTTGGGACCGATGTAGACCGGCCCGCGCACCACGGCATTCTCGAGTATGCGCACGTTTTTTCCTATTATTACCTTGCCGGCCACCGTGGCCCGCTCCGATATGGAGAGCGACGGGTCAATCTTTCCCTCGGATGCATCGAGGAAATGCCTGACTATATCGAAGATATGCCACGGGTATTTGATGGGGGCCCAGAAGCCGTTGAACAGTACCACCTTGATCTTAAAGGCATGCCTGGCCATGCCGTCCAGGGCACATTCGTAGACGTCATCACGCGTGGTCCTGACGATATCTATGTACTCAAACAGTTTATGTATGTCCGTGTGCAGGTGCAGGAGTATATTGACGAGGTTGCCGGGCTCCGTGCCCGGCTCGGGTTTTTCCACTATCCGGGTAAGCTCGTTTTCCCCGTTCACCGCCAGGTACCCCCCCGGGAAATACTGCCGGACCTCGTACCCGATAATGTAGGACGAGGCGGCCTGGCTGCGGTAGGCATCCAGCAGTGCGTGGTAAGCAGCGCCATCGAAAACATCGTTGGGGTTGACTATTAGAGCCGCGCTGTCAAGGATGGGGGCAGCGGACTTCAGGGCGTCGGCGATGCCCAGGGGCTGGGACTGGGTCACGAATTCAAATTTGGCCCCGGTTATGGCCCCGGCTATCTGTTTTATGCGCTGGATATTGCCCGGGTTCCCGACGATGACGAAATCCTGCAGACCGGCTTTGCGGGCCAGTTCCACCTGGTGCTCCAGCAGCGGCTTTCCCATGAAATCGAGCAAGAACTTGTCCTCTGTAATGGGGAACATCCTTTTGCCCACGCCCCCGCAAAGAAAGACCACTTTCATAAGGTTCCCCCCTTTGCCGCATCTTTTAGTACGGCAAGTCCCATGTTGAGAAGGCTGCGCGCGTGCGACTGGCTTCCTGCTTCTGCCAGGACGCGTATGGCAGGTTCGGTGCCGCTGGCACGTATCAGCAGCCAGCCCTCACCGAATTCAAAGCGCAGGCCATCCAGGTCATTCAAAGTGGGCGCGTTCAATTTTTCCGCCTGCTGCCTGACCCTTGCCATGACTTCCACCTTGTTTTCATTGGTGCAGATCATTTTATCCTTGTAAAAAAACAATGGCGGCAGGGTGGCCAGGAAAGAGCGGATATCGCTTGCCTGCCTTATCGAGCCCAGCAGGGTCAGTGCGGCAAAGATGCTGTCGGGGTAGTAGCCGGCTGCGGGCAATATGTAGACGCCCACCGATTCCACACCCAGTGCAGCGTTGTTATCCCTGGCCAGGTGTGCGGCATAGACGTCTCCCACCCTGCCCCTGATAACTTTGCCGCCAAGGTCTCTTATGGCCAGGTCAAGCAGGATACCGCTCTCGACGGTGGTGGCTATCGTTTGCTTGCCCGAGGATTTGATGGCCGCCCTGGAAATAAAGGCGGTCATCTCGTTGAAGCCGAGAAACCCCTGCTGGTCGCAGAAAACCACGCGGTCAGCATCGCCGTCAAAGCAGATGGCAAGGTCGGCGTTCTTCTGCCGCAGGAATTTAATCGTCTCCTGCAGCGTGTCTTCCTTCGGTTCAGGGCTGCGGCCGGGGAAGCGCCCGTCCGGCGTATCGTTAATTGTGAAAACGCTGAAACCCAGCTGCTTGAAAATATCGCTGGCCAGGCCGGCTGCGGCGCCGTTGCCGGGGTCTACCAGCAGCTTCAGGCCAAAGTTGAAGTCCCAGCCGCTGACAAGGGCTTTCATGAATTCAATATACCTGTCTTTCATGCGGGGGAGCTGTTCAACGGCCCCGGCCTGCCCGGTCCTGAAAGAGCCGCTGTAATAAACTTTCTCCACCTCCTCTTCCTGGGACCGGCTGTAACCTATGGCGTCCTGGTTGAAAAGCTTGATGCCGTTGAATTCCGGGGGATTATGTGATGCGGTGATCATGACGCCGGCATCGAAACTCATCTCGCGCGTAAGCAGGGCCAGGGCCGGCGTGGGGACTATGCCGGGTAGCGCCACGTTGACTCCCGTACCCGTTAGTCCTTCGGTCACGGCTGCCCTGATCAGCTCCCGGCTCAGGCGGGAATCTGTGCCCAGGCAGACGGCCGCGCCGCTGGGAAGCAGTGTGCCCAGCGCACTGCCCACATTTCTGCATAATTCGGGAGTAAGGTCCTGGTTGACCACGCCCCTGACCCCGCTGGTGCCGAAAAGTGGTTTGTTCATAGTGTCAGTTGATATTTAAAACTTCGGTACATGATAGTAATGCCTTGGCAAGTTAAAGTCAATTCTAATGCGCGACTGTGAATTCTGTGTATTTTGCATCAGGTGACATTTAAGCTAATGCCCGGGAGCTAACAAAATTACAGCATATTTGCATATAAGCTACAAAGTTATTGACTGATGGTGTATAATTCTTTAATGTGTCGAGTGCTGCAGTACGGGGGTTTTAATAGGATCGTAATCAAATGTAACTGGTCTATTTATTAACCTTGCAGGGGATGCGTGGTTAGTGAAAGAAAAGCAGTATTAATACGGAAAGACGTAGGAGGTGGTAGCTTTCGGAAAGTGAATTAATTGAATGTGGGCAGCGGTCAGTGGTTATTGACTGCTCGGCAATGGCAATCTTCAAGTGAATTGAGTATTAGGAGGTCTTTCGGATGAAAAAGTTTTTATTCATATGCTTTGTCAGTATTATCTTAGTATCGATGATTTTACCAGCCTGCGCCGCACCTAAGGTGGACGTTATTAAAGTCGGTGTCATCGGGCCGATGAAGTTCATGGAAGGTGAAAACCATTGGAATGGGGCTGTATTGGCACGCGATGAAATCAATGCTGCCGGCGGCGTAGACCTGAATGGAAAGAAATATCAAATCGAGCTGATTAAGGCAGACAGCAATGAGATATTGAACCCCACCGAAGCGGCTTCAGCCATGGAGAGGCTGATAACGGTGGATAAGCCGGACTTCGTAGTCGGCGGCTTCAGGACCGAGGGCGTTTTACCCATGCAGGAAGTGGCCATGGACTACAAGAAGATCTTCTTGAACTGCGGCGCTGCCACCCGTGCTCTGCAGGCCAAGGTCGAGACAAACTATGACCGCTACAAGTACTTCTTTAAAGTGACACCGTATAACGAGTATTTCCTGGTAGCCACTGACTTCAAGTTGCTGAGCATGGTAGCGGCCATATTAAAAAAGGAACTGAACATACCCGCGACTGAAAAGCTGAGGGTTGCCATAGTTGCGGAGAAGCTGACATGGGCCGATGCCATGGTTACAGCCGCCGAGGCCAACATACCCAAGATGGGTATGGAGGTTACTGGTACATGGAGGCCGTCGGATACGGCCACAGATGTCAACGCTGAGCTGACCGCCATAGCAGCCACCAATCCTCATATAATCTTCCCAACCTTCTCCGGCCCGGTGGGCGTTACCTTTGGCAAGCAGGCGGGTGAGATGCAGATACCGGCAGCCATCGTGGGCATAGTTGTCGAAGCACAGAAAGCGGGATACTGGGAAGCCACCGGCGGCAAAGGCAATTATGTCATGACCCTGAATACCTATGCTGACGGGGTGGCGGTAACTGAAAAGACATTGCCCTTCCTTGCGAAATACAAGAAGCAATTCGGGCAGGTCCCCTCATATACGGCAGTTACCTACGATGCCATACTTATGATGAAAGGAATAATTGAAAAGGCGCAGAGCCTCGATCCAGATGTACTCGTACCCTTGATTGAGAAATCGGAATACCTGTCAACCGCCGGGTTGATAAAGTACTATCCGGTGGGCCCGGATACCAAGGCTCCGGCATGTCCACACGACATTATGTATGGTCCCGGATTGACCACCGGTGTAGGCGTCCAATGGCAGAATGGGGCGTTGAAGGGCGTCTGGCCGGCCAAAGGGATTGGGACAGGCGGATTTGAAAATCTAGACTACCCGGGAATTGTCCCTTACATAATACCCCCCGCGGTAATCCAGAAATTCAAGCAGCCTGCGGTTGCCCCGGCGGTAACTCCTCCGGCAACTAAATAGGTATCAAGCCTCTTTTGGCAATGGTTGACAGGCCGGGAGACATGGTCCCGGCCTGTCAGCGTTTACATATCTTAACGGTTTGACCGCACAGTTGAGCAATGCCGCCCGGTGAAGCTGTCAGAAAGCTGCCGCCAGGAGTGCCGTTGCATAACCTGAAAAATAATGTATAATAAATAAATTTTATTTAGTGGAGTGGTTCAGGTAAGCGATGTTTCAGGCATTTGTAGTTCAGGCTCTGGTGACAGGGGGAGTGTATGCTCTCCTGGCTGTAGGCTTTTCCCTAATCTTCGGCGTGGCCCGCATGGTAAATTTAGCTCACACTTCGTTCCTGATGCTGGCTGCCTATGGTATGTTTTACACCACCTACAGGCTGGGGCTGGACGTATTCACAGCGATCCTGATATCCCTGGTGGCAACCACTATTATCGGGCTTGTAAGCTACAAGTTATTTATCGACAGGATACGGGAGCATCAAGTGACCGTTATGCTTATTACCCTGGCCCTGGCCACCATTTTCCAGGAATCTATGATACTGGCCTTCGGCGCGCATTTCCGGGAGGCGCCCACACTTATCACGGGCTATGTGGAAATATTCGCTGTTAAGGTTCTGTACCAGCACTTATTGACAATAGCGGTGGTGGCGGTGGTACTGCTTGGCATGTGGCTGCTGCTGACAAAGACCAAATTGGGCATAGCCATACGGGCCACAGCCCAGGATGCTGAAATTGCCAACCTTATGGGGATTAACGTTTCCAATGTACTGCTGGTAGCTATGGGCATAGCCGCAGCGCTGGCCGCCATAGCCGGCATCGTGGTAGCGCCGCTCTGGGTTGTCTATCCCTATATGTGGATGTCCCCGCTGGTGATGATTATGGCGATCGTTGTACTGGGCGGCCTGGGCAGCATTAAAGGAAGCCTGATCGGAGCTTTCATCATCGGGTTAGTTGAGGTAACCGTTGTATTCTACCTTCCAGGCGGCGCATTCCTGCGGGGCGCAATTGCCCTGCTGACCATGGTAATAATACTGGTAGTACGACCTGAAGGCCTTTACGGAATAGTCTTCGAAGAGGAGAGACTATAAGTGCTAAGGCGGCTGTTCAAGGATATCCAGGGTGAGATACTGGCAATACCCGGCAGGTTAATAGCCCTTATATTCTTTATACTCTTATTTTTCATTCCGCTTATCACGCAGGAGTATTACATCCTGTTTGTTCTTATCCTGATTAACATTTTCGTTATCTTTGCCGTGAGCTGGGACTTTGTATCAGGATATACAGGCCAGGTAAGCTTCGGCCACGCATTTTTCTTCGGTGTGGCAGCGTATACGGTAGCGCTGTTGAATAAATACCTGGGACTACAACCATGGGCGACGATACCCCTGGGGGCTGTAGCAGCGACTTTAGCAGGGGTGGTCATGTGTTTACCTGCACTCAGGTTGAGGGGGCCTTATTTATCTCTGGTCACACTGGCGATGCCGCTTATACTGCTTGGCATCATAAAGGCCTTCCCTGATGTAACCGGCGGTGAGCACGGTATCTCGGGCCTGCCAGCTCTATCGGGCTCCAGGATGTCCGACTATTACATTGCATTGATTGCGATGCTTGCATCGGTGTTCATTATGTGGAAACTCACCGATTCCAAGAGCGGCCTGGTCCGGACGGGTATCATACTGCATGCCATCCGCGAGGATGAGATCGCGGCCCGCGCCACGGGGATAAACACGATAAGGTACAAGCTGTTTGCTTTTATTGTAGGCGGTTTTTTCGCCGGATTGGCCGGTGGAATATATGCTCACTTTTTGAAGATAGCCGGCCCTGCGACGCTGGACATGACATTATCGTTCCAGGTGATTATATGGACGGTTTTCGGCGGCATTGTCAGTATTTACGGGGCGGTGGTAGGGGTCTATGTCCTGTATCCCGTGATGGAGCTATTGCGGCAGTTTAATGTGCCCGTGTGGCCGGGCTCTGAGATGATGTTTTCAGATCTGCGGTTCTTGATTTTTTCAGGGATGGTAATCGCGATTCTTCTATTCATGCCGGAGGGTGTCGCTGTGTGGATCAGGGATAAGCTGGAACGCGAATGCCCCCGCTGCAAACTGTCAAATGCTTCATGGCGTCGTACCTGCAGGGCTTGTGGAACCTCTCTGTATTAAGGGGCACATATTAATTGCTAATAAACTAATTCACAAACCGAGATAGGTCTTTCTCAGCGTTTCGTCTTTAAGCAACTCTTTGGCCGTCCCCTGGGCGATTACATGCCCCCTGGACATTATATAGTTCCTCACCGAAAGGGCAAAGGTAAAACTGACGTCCTGCTCAGCAAGGAGTATGGTAACTCCCAGATCCCGGTATATCTTTTCAACGCGCATAAACAAGTCCTCTTTGAGCCTGGGAGCGAGACCGCTTGACGGTTCATCAACAAGCATGAATTTGGGCTGGCGCATTAACGACCTGCCAATGGCCAACATTTGCCTTTCCCCGCCGGACAGTGTTCCCGATACCTGATTCAGCCTCTCTTTCAACCTGGGGAACAACTCATACACCTTATTCAGGCTGCTGCTCACCTCTTTTTTATCCTTGCACAGGTAAGCACCTGCCAGGAGATTATCTTTGACTGTCATTTCCACAAAGGGCCTGCCCCGTTCAGGGCAAAGTAACAAACCCTTTTTAGCGATGTCAGACGCCGATAGTTTCTCAATCCGTTCACCTTCGAATTCTACAGTCCCTGTAAAAGTTATATCTTCGTCTCTTGTACCTTTGAGGACTTCTTTTTCCCAATTTATCAGTCCAGCAATTGATCTAAGCAGTGTGGTCTTACCGGCACCGTTAGGGCCGACCAGCCCGACCAGTTCACCCTTCTCAACTTTCAAGCTCGCTTCGTCTAACACCATGGCGGTGTCATAGCGGACAGTAATGTTATTTACCTCAAGCAATCAGCACCTCCTTGCCCGTATAGGCTTCGATCACCCTTTTGTCTTTGGATATCTCCTCGGGCGTGCCCTGGGCGAGAACTTCACCGAAGTTAATCACGATCACCCGGTCCACAATTTTCATCAGCTCAGGGAGCTTGTGTTCTATGATGAGCATCGCCGGCCCTTCGCTGTGCAGCCTGCCAAAGCGGCCGCCTTTGTGCAGCCTCTTTATTGACCTGGCCACAAGCTCGGTTTCTGCGGGATTCAATCCGCCAAAAGGCTCATCCAGCAACATCAATTCCGGCTCAGTGGCAATTGCCCTGGCTACCTCTAACCGTTTAAGGTCGCCGTGAGATAAAATTGAGGCAGGTTCGAGAGCCATATCAGCAATTCCCATAAACTCCAATGCATCACGCGCTTTCACTTCAGTCCTTTTTACCCACTCGCCGCGTTTGGTTATCCTGGGACAGAGGCAACCCACCATGACGTTGGCTATAATAGGCAAATGGCGGAAAGGTTTGACCACCTGGAAAGTCCCTACCATGCCTCTCTGCACAATTTCCCAGGAACGCCGCTTGGTAATATTTTCACCCTTAAATATTACTGTGCCGGAGTCAGGTTTCAAGATACCCAGCAGGCAGCGGATGAGGGTGGTCTTGCCGGCACCATTGGGGCCGATAAGTCCCACGATCTCGTCCCGTGCTATTTGAAAACTCACATCGTTCACCGCCGATAACCCACCGAAGTGTTTAGATAGATGTTCCACCTCAAAAAACGCTGCCATTTTACAACTCCTCCTCTCTCAGTTCCCGGCGGGACACTTTGCCGACATCCGTCTTGGGAACTTCACCTCTAAACTCCACGATCTTGGGAACCTTGTAGTGAGCTAACCGCTCCATCGCATACTTAATAATATCAGCCTCTGTTAACTTTCCCCTGGCCTCGCTTTCCAGCACTACAATGGCCTTAACCCGTTCTCCTACGTCCGGGTCCGCTACTCCAATGACCCCGGCTTCTTTAACCTGGGGATGGCTGGTCAAAACCTCCTCAACCTCCCGGGCAAACACAGCCAGTCCTTTATATTTGATCATGTCCCTCTTTCTATCGTAGAAATAGAAATATCCTTCCTCATCCATCCTTGCCAGGTCGCCGGTCCGGACCCATGTTTCGCCATCTATTTCCACAAACATTGCTTTGGTATCCTCAGGCTTGTTCCAGTAGCCCCTGGCTATTTGCGGACCCTTGAAGGCAAGTTCACCGGTTTCACCCACGGGCATAAAATTTTTACCTTCGGGATCAAGTATGGCTGCTACACAGCTTGACATGGGTACGCCGAATGAACCGATTTTCGGCCTTCCGTAAGGGCTTACGATGCCTACGGAGGTGGTTTCTGTCATGCCCCAGCCTTCGTGTATCTTAACGCCTGTACGTTTCTCCCATCCCCTGGCCGTGTCCTCGAGGAGTGCATCGGCGCCTGAGACAAGTACTTTAAGTCGTTTCCAGTTCACCCTGTCAGTTCTGTGATAGTCCCTGAGAACTTCAAACAATGCCGGAACACTATAGAATATGGTAGCCCCATAGGTTTCGATTGCATTAAGGATGTCATCAAGGTCCGGGGTGGTAAATATCACCAGGGTATAACCCTGTGTCATTGAACCCGTCATCACTACAGACTGACCATAGATATGGTAGAAGGGCAGATACCCTATTACCACCTCTTTGCCCTGTTGGACGATATCACCCCAGAATGTTTGGGCAATGTGTTGGGCGGCCACCAGATCGTAGTGCGTTATCATAGCAGCCTTAGGTAAACCAGTGGTCCCGCCCGTGTAAGGCAGCGATACCAGGTCTTCCTTAATGTCGAATTCGATCTTGGGCGGCTTGGGCGGGTATTTCTTTAACAGGTCCTGGAGCTGGTAAAACCCTTCCCGCTTGAATATCTCCGGCGGTGGGGCAGACATCTTCTGGTAAACTGCGCGGAGCATGCTCTTGCCGAGGATCCTCTTCAAAGCGGGCAGATATTCCCCTATGCCGGTCAGTATTACCCTGTCCAGCTTGACCCCGGTCCTTTCCACATTATCATAAAGGATATCCTGGCAGACGATAGTCTTGGCCCCGCTATCCAGGAGCTGGTGCTTGATTTCAGGGCTGACATATACGGGACTTATAGCGGTTATAACAGCCCCCGCCTTCAGGGCACCGAAATAGGCGATAATAAATTGAGGCGAGTTTAAGAGAAGCAGGGCTACCTTGTCCCCTTTCTTAACACCGAGATCGCAGAGGGCAGTGGCAAACCTGTCAATGTGGTCTCTTAGCTGTTTGTAACTAATCTTCTGGCCGTAGAATATGACAGCCGTTTTGTCTTTGAATTTGTCAGTCGTCTCATCTATAGTCTGAACCACAGATTTTAAAGGGATATCGACATCAGCCGGGACACCTTTACCATAAAATTTCAGCCACGGCCTGGCTTCATAGAGGGCTTTATTTGACACGAAAATACCTCCTCCGGTTCTGAATAAGCCAATATATCATATTTCAGCCTCGTTCACAATGCAGATGGGTCAGGGTGCGGGCGTGCTCCCCAGACGGTCAAAGGCATAGGGCTTGCCGGTCTTGATGCCCGCCAGGCGCTTGGCGATATTTTTGGTGTTCTCCATGTTGTAGGCCCCCATAATGGCGATCTGCTCCATCCTGGGTGACCCGCCGCCGTGGACCCCCGCGTACTGCATGACGCCGGCCAGCTCGGAACATGATATGCCCTGCACCCAGGCGAAGGCCTTGAGGATGTCCTGCACGTTCACGTTGGGGTTGCGTGCCATGTATTTCTCGATAAACGGCCTGGTCTCCTCGCTAACCCAGTCCTCCGGTCTCGGGAGCGTAGCCGGCATGCCGCCGGCGATATCGGCCAGGATGTCGTACTCGTGGTAAATATTTAGGCCGGCGTGCCTGCGGCTGACGTTGCAGTAGGTGATGTCGGGCACCCAGGTACCGGAGGGCGATTGCGTGGCGTTAATGGCCGCGGCGATGCCGGTACCATAGCAGAGCTCAGATGTGCAGATGAGCTCGGCCAGCTTCTCCTTAACGTGGTGCTCCTTCTCGATACCGTTGACCTCGGCCATCAGCGCGGTGGCGCCCGTCAGCACGTCAGTCATGGCAGGCTTGCAGCCGGTGTAGCTGTGGCGGTGGTAGAGCGCGAACATCAGCGCCA
>Ga0105152_10000058_pt1 | contig 24311 bp, 17 predicted proteins | sample LakBais05cmmetaG_FD_81534 | JGI IMG/M metagenome (GOLD analysis project Ga0105152, IMG submission 81534) | Lake sediment microbial communities from Lake Baikal, Russia to study Microbial Dark Matter (Phase II) - Lake Baikal sediment 0-5 cm | ecosystem: Environmental > Aquatic > Freshwater >...
CGATAACGACGAAAAGGGTTTACCGGCCGAAAGTTTTCACTCGAGAGGAAGCTCTCAGCCTCATGCTGGAAAAGAGCGGAGAGGAATTCGACCCGTTGATCCTCAGGACATTCGCCAGCATGATCGGCGTGTATCCGATCGGTTCGCTCGTTGTTCTCAATACGGGAGAGATCGGCATCGTCGTCGAAATCAATCCCCTGGCCTCCTTTGCCCAAAAGCCCAAAGTGAAACTGATCGCCGATACCCACGGCAATAAAATGGACGGAGATATCGTTGACCTGACGGACCTGGACCCGGACACGCGGAGATTCAAAAGGACGATCATCACGTCGCTCGACGCCGATAAATACAATATCCCAGTCTCCGATTATTTCTTGTTGCGGGCCCAATAATTCCCTTCGAGAGAGCTTGTCCTGGCCGACCCGCCTCCCTTCCTGACCGTATATCACTTTCAAATGCAAGGGGGACACGATACCCTGTCCCTGTCTGGTCAGTAGCCCCCCAAAGGACGATACCGTTAAAATCCGCCAGGGACAGGGAATCATGTCCCCGAAAGTGATATACGGTCAGCCTCCCTTCGGATTGACACGCGATCATTTAAATAATCCTTTGGGCATCGAACCGCGACGGCAATGAGAAAAGGAAAATACGGGGGACCCCGTTTTATGAGAACAGGTGTTTCTTAAACAGCCTGGCCGCCTCGGCGTAGGCAGCGACTGTCTCCTCGAGATGGCTATCCTTATGGGCCGCGGATATCGCGCCGCCGCCATGGACGACATGGACGCCCTCGGTGAGAAGGGCGAGTTTGAGGAGCTCTTCCTTGAGCGGTATATCGGAGAGGGCCGGATTCCAGATGTTGTCGGCGCTCGGGGTTGCGACTTTCTTTAAAGGAAAATTGACCATGTAGAGAGAGCTGCCGCGGACGACCTCATTCCCCCGGCCCGTGCAAACAGCATCGATGCCTTCGCGCTTAAAGACATCTTTGATCTTCTTCCGGAGAATATCCCCGGACCGGCCGAGCTTGGGATAGAGGACGGAGCTATGCTCGACGAGGTATTTCAACATGCTATAGCCTGCTCTCATGTACTGCGGGTGAGCGGAAAACGTTCCGCCTTCGAAAAGTACCCGTGCCTTCAGGGGCGTCTTGGGCTTTGTTCCGTCCAGGATTTCGGTCCTTCCGGCCACGGCTGAGACCGCGTGCCCGCCGCCGATGAGTTTCCCGAATGTCGCAAGATCGGGCTCAATGCCATAGAGTTTATGGACCCCCGAAGGACAAAACCGGAAGCCTGAAATGATTTCATCAAAGACAAGCACAATCCCAAGCTTCGCCGTCAGCGATCTCGCAAGGGCCAGGTACTCCTTGGAGGCGGCCAGAAAACCGCCGACGCCGAGAAAGGGCTCGAGGATGAAACAGGCGATCCTTTCCCCTTTCTTGGAGATGATCTTGATGAGATCCTCGGAATCATTGAAGCGCGTGATCAGGATATTTCTCAGGATTGCGTCGGGCACTCCGGCAGATTCGGCCTGGGTAAATCCCTTCTCTTTGTCATAGTTGATGCCCTTGAGGAGATACGGCGAAGCGCCGTGCCATCCGCCTCCGATTTTTAAGATGAGCTCTCGGCCTGTGTAAGCCTGGGCCAGCATGACGGCATACATCGTGGCCAGGGTTCCCGAGGTCGTGAACCGGACTTTGTAATCTTTATGGCCGAGCTGCTTCATAAGCAGCTCAGCCAGCCGGATCTGGCTTTCCCCCTCAAATCCGGTGTGGAGAGAGCCGCATTCGGGATCGAACCGGTCCAATTCTTTTTTCAAGACCTTGGGATTGTGACCCAGGATGTTGGCATAATGGCCCTGCCAGTAATCGATATAAGAGTTGCCGTCGACGTCATAGACGTGAGGGCCATGGGCCTCCGACATGATGAAAGGATACGGCCGCCAAAGACGGAGCGTATGGCTCCCTCCTTTGACCATGACCTTTTGAGCCTGACGATAAAAGGCGAAGCTCTTGCGGGTCTTCTTTCTGTATTTTGCTTCCAGGAGATGGAGAAGCTTTTCGGTTCTGTCCATGTCTTTCCGATTCAACGAGCTATCACTTTATCAGTGTCATTTTCTCTTGTCAAACAAGAAAGCAGGGACTTATAATGAGGCCGTTCGATGGAAGGAGAAAATTGATGGACTTGCTGAGCAACCCCGTCCGCGAGGCGACCAAAAATAAATTCGACGCCGAAATGGTCAATAAGGTGACCATTCTCCACTTCACCCAGGAGCCCAGCCGCCTGGTTCTGCTCAACGCTCTTAACAGCCAGGACTGTTTTTTCTGCAAAGAAACCAAACAGCTGCTCGAGGAGGTCAAGGCTCAGTCAGACAAGATCGAGCTTCGGATCTATGATTTCAAGGCCGACAGGGAGAAGGCCGCCGAATTCGGCATCGCCAAGATCCCGGCCACGGTTATCATGGGCGAGAAAGACCATGGGATTCGGTTCTACGGCATTCCCTCAGGATACGAATACACCAGCCTTCTCGAGGCCATTATCGATGTCTCAAAGGGAGAGACTTCGCTTGCCCAGAAGACCAAGGAGGCCCTCAAGCCCATTGATAAGAACATCCACATCCAGGTCTTCGTGACCCCGACCTGCCCCTATTGCTCTCTGGCTGTCAGGCTCGGACATCAATTCGCCCTGGAATCCCCTTTTATCAAGGCCGACATGATCGAATCCACGGAATTCCCCCATCTGGCCAATAAGTTCAACGTTTACGGCGTGCCCAAGACTATCATCAATGACACGATCTTCCTCGAAGGCGCCCTCCCCGAGGACGTCTTCTTGGGGCATGTTCTAAAAGCCGTCCAATAAGTCGCAGGGGCCGAGAGCGAATCCTTCCCAAAGCTCTCTCCCTCTCTCTTCCCCTTCTGACCGTATATTACTTTCGGGGACATGATTCCCTGTCCCTGGCGGTTTTCAACGGTATCGTCCTTTGGAGCGCTACCGACCAGACAGGGACAGGGTATTGTGTCCCCCTTGCATTTGAAAGTGATATACGGTCAGCTTCCCCTTACATTGACAACACATGGTTTGATGCTATAATAGGCCAGTTTATGTCTATCCTCAAGAAAAAAAAGGAAAAACGGGTCTGTGTCATCGGCCTGGATGGAGTCCCGTTCGACCTTCTCCTCGACCTGGCTAAAAAGGGCGTCCTGTCCGCCCTGGGCCGAATCATCGATTCCGGTCACCTTCATAAAATGAAGGCCAGCCTCCCGGAAATCTCGGCAGTCAGCTGGACAGACTTCATGACCGGCACGAACTCGGGCACACACGGCATTTTCGGCTTCACTGACCTTAAACCGGGCACTTATGACCTCCGCTTTCCCAATTTTCTGGATGTCAAAGTTCCGACGTTCTGGGACACGCTGGCCGAAAAGGGCGCAAAGAGCATCATCATCAACCAGCCCTCGACCTACCCGGCCCGGAAGGTCAACGGGGTGCTCCTCTCGGGATTTGTCGCCGTCGAACTGGCCAAGGCCGTCTATCCTCTCTCCCATAAAGCCGCCCTTGAGCAGATGGGCTACCAGATCGATATCGACATACTCAAGGCCCGGGAAAGCACTTCGATCCTTTGGGCGGAGTTGATCAAGACGCTCATGGGCCGCCAGAAAGCCCTCAATTATTTCTGGGAAGAAGAGTGGGACTATTTCGAGTTCGTCCTGACCGGGACAGACAGGCTCCATCACTTCTTATGGAACGCCTATGAGAATCCCAGCCATCCCCACCATCAAAATTTTCTCGAATATTACCGCCAGATCGACCGCCTCATAAACAAGATCTACTCCTCTTTCCGGAAGAACGCGGGGGATGAAGAAAACATTTTCTTCCTGTCCGACCACGGTTTCACCGGCATCCAACAGGAAGTGTATCTCAACGCCTGGCTGGAAAAGAAAAAGTTCCTCAAATATTCGAATTCCAGTCCTAAAGGCTTGGAGGACCTCTCTCCGAAGACCGTCGCCTTCGCTCTCGACCCCAGCCGCATCTATCTCAACTACAAAGAAAGATATCCGCGGGGCTCGGTAGCGCACAGCGAGGCCAAAGCGATCAAAGAAGAGATCGCCCGGAATCTCGAAAAGCTGGAGTTTGAAGGGAAAAAAGTCGTCCGGAAAGTCTTCAACGCCAAAGACATCTACTCCGGCCCGCTTGTTTCGAAGGGCCCGGATCTCGTCGTGCTCGCTGAGCCGGGCTTCGACATGAAAGGCTCGGTCAAGAAAAAAGAGATTTTCGGCCGCACACCGGGTCTCCAGGGCATGCACACTTGGGACGATGCCTTCTTCCTGGCCAAGAACGATTTTGGAGCCGAACTCTCCATATCCGATGTGGCGAAAATCATCATGGACCGATTCTGATGGCAAAAAAAAAATGGAAAATTGGCCTGATCGTTCTCCTATTATTGGCCGCAGGCCTTCCCCTCTCGGCCTACATTGGCCCCGGCGCCGGCTTTGCTTTTCTATCTTCGTTCCTGGTCCTCTTTCTAACATTCTTTCTGGCTGTTTTTTCTTTTCTATCCTGGCCATTCCGTCTTCTTTTTCGTCTGGTCAAAAGCAAGAAAACCTATAAAAAAAGCCAGGTGGACCAGGTCGTTATCATCGGCCTGGACGGCCTCGCGCCCGAGCTCGCCGAAAAATTCATGGCCGAGGGCAAGCTTCCCAATCTTGCCAAACTGAAGGAAGAAGGCACGTATGCCCGGCTCCAGACGACAACCCCGGCGATCTCCCCCGTCGCCTGGTCATCATTCATGACGGGATCCAACCCCTCCAAGCACAACATCTTCGACTTTCTGAGCCGGGACCCGAGGACTTATCTTCCCGGTCTTTCTTCGGCCCGTATAGGAAAACCGAAGAGAGTCCTTTCCCTGGGCAAATACAACATCCCGCTGGCCAAGCCCGAGATCAAAGGAATGAGGAAAAGCGTCCCGTTCTGGAAGATTCTCGGGGACAGCGGAATATTCAGCACCGTGCTCCGCGTGCCGATCACGTTCCCGCCCGAAAAATTCAAGGGACATCTTCTCTCGGGCATGTGCGCGCCAGACCTCAAGGGCAGCCAGGGAACGTTCTCTTTTTACACATCCGATCCGGCGAAGACCCAGAAGCGCGAAGGCGGGATCGCCATCCCCGTAGAAGTCAAAAACAGCCGCGTCGTAACCTCCATCTCCGGCCCCGAAAACACGATGCTCAAAAAGCCTGAGGAGATCCGGCTGCCGATGACCATCACCCTCGACCGGCAAAAGGGAGAGGCCCGGGTCGAGGTCTCGGGGCAGAAGATCACGCTCAAGAAAAACGTTTTTTCGCCCTGGACGAGAATCACATTCCGTCCGGGCCTGGGCATGAAGATCAAAGCGATCTGCCGGTTTTATATCTCGAAACTCGAGCCGCATTTCGAAATGTACGTCACTCCGCTCAACATCGACCCGGAGAAGCCCGCTCTTCCGATATCCCATCCCTTCATTTATTCGGTCTATCTGTCAAAACTCTTGGGCAGCTTCATTACCCTGGGCGAAGCCAATGACACCTGGGCCTTGAACGAAGGCGCCCTCAGCGAACAGGCATTCTTAGAGCTGACCTATTCCAATCATTCAGAATGGGAAGGGATGCTGTTCAACGCCCTGGACAAGACGAAGAAAGGCCTGGTTGTCTGCGTTTTCGAGACGACCGACAGCATTTCGCACATGTTCTGGCGGTATCTGGACAAAGACCATCCGGCGTTGAAGAAAGGGCCCTCCGCAATGAGTCCCCAGATCATCGAGGACCTCTTCCAAAGGATGGACGAGATGATCGGCCGTGTCCGGAAAAAAATGAGCGGCAAAAGCGCGCTCTTCATCATGTCCGACCACGGCTTCAAGCCTTTCCGCCGCGGCGTGAATTTAAATTCCTGGCTTTATAAGAACGGCTATCTGGCCTTGAAGGAAGGGAAAGCCGAACGCGGCGAATGGTTCAAGGGCGTGGACTGGAAAAGGACGAAAGCCTACGCCCTCGGGCTGGGCGGCGTTTATATCAACCAGAAGGAACGCGAAGCCGAGGGGACTGTCGCCGCCGGCCCGGAATCGAAAGCGCTCTGCGCGGAACTCCAGAAGAAGCTCACCGGCTTGAGGGACGGCGAAACAGGTGCTGTTTCTATCAATCGAGCGTACGATAAAGATGAGATCTATTCCGGCCCTTATAAGGACAACGCGCCTGACCTGATCATCGGCTACAACGCCGGCTACCGGGCATCCTGGGAAGGGGTCACAGGAATGATCACCGATAAGGTTTTTGAGGACAACACAAAAGCCTGGAGCGGCGACCACTGCATCGATCCTCCATGTGTCCCCGGCGTGTTGTTCTCCAGCCTCAAATTCGAGGCCAAGACGCCTTCGATTATGGACCTCGCTCCGACCGTACTCGAGCTTTTCGGCCTTGAGCCGCCGGCTCATATGGACGGCTGCTCGATCCTCGCAAAATCGGACATGGCTGCTTCCCCTCGAACCGACATCGCAGATCCCTCTGCGCCTTCCTTTTCTAAACGGCGAAAAGAGGAGATGATGCCGGCCAAGAAAAAAAGAACATGAACCATCCAATTCGCCGCCGGGATTTTATTAAATCAGGCTTGAGGGCCGCGTCCCTCCTCGCCCTCGGCACCAGTAGCGGGCTTGTGACCAAAGCCCAGGGCAAAAAGGCGACGTCCCGCAAAGTCATCATCCTTGGGTTTGACGGAATGGACCCCCGCCTCACGGATATGTGGATGAAGGAAGGCAAGCTTCCTGCTTTTCAGAGGTTGACGGTCCAGGGAGGCTTCCATTCGCTCGGGACGAGCATCCCGCCCCAGAGCCCTGTCGCCTGGTCAAATTTCATTACAGGCATGAATCCCGGCGGCCACGGCATTTTCGATTTCATCCACCGCGATCCGAAAACCTATATCCCAACGTTCTCCGCCTCGGCTACCGCAGACGCCTCAAAGACCATCCGTGTCGGAAACTTCGTCCTTCCGATCAAGGGCGGCACGGTCAAGAACCTGCGCCAAGGCAAAGCGTTCTGGCAGATTTTGGAGGAACATGACATCCCGGCCACGATCTTCAAGATCCCGGCGAACTACCCTCCTGTTTCGTCGAAAGAGAGAACTCTGTCCGGCATGGGCACGCCGGACCTCCTGGGGAGTTACGGCCGGTTCAGGTATTACACGACGGAACCTAAAGAAATCCAGGAAGATATCGGAGGGGGTGAAGTTCACCAGGTCTATGTCATCGGAAACCGCGTTGAGGCCAAACTTCCCGGGCCCATCAATACGTTCAAAAAAGACCGCCCAGAAGCTGAGATTGATTTCAAGGTATTCATCGACCCTCAAAATCCTGTGGCCAAGGTCGTCATCCAGGACCAGGAATTCATCCTCGGCGAGAAAGAATGGAGCGGCTGGAAGCGCGTCCGCTTTCCCCTTATTCCGAGCCAGAGCGTGACCGGCATCTGCATGTTCTACCTCAAGGAAGTCCGGCCAAATTTCAAACTCTATGTCTCGCCGATCAACGTCGATCCGGGAAATCCCGCTCTTCCCATCTCCACTCCGGAATCTTACGCCAAGGAGCTCGAAAAGAAGTTCGGGCCGTTCTTCACCAAAGGGCTGCCGGCTGACACGAGCGCCCTCGACAACGAGATCCTGGACGAGGAAGAATTCCTCGAGCAGGACGATTTCGTCCTTGAGGAAAGCCGGGCGGTGCTCGACTACGAGCTCGGGCGCTTCGATTCCGGCCTGTTTTTTTATTACATTTCGAGCACAGACCAGCGCCAGCATATGTTCTGGCGGATGCTCGACGAAAAACACCCGGCCTATGACCCCGCCCTGGCTAAAAAGTTCGGCGGCATCATCGAAAACATCTACCGGGAAGCGGACAGGATCCTCGATCACGTCCTGGGCAATATCGATAAGGATACGGTCGTGCTGGTCATGTCCGACCACGGCTTCAATCCCTTCAATCGTGCTTTCAACCTCAACACCTGGCTCCGCCAGAACGGCTACCTCCGGCTGAGGAACGAGTTCAAGCAGGAGGACCTGGAAATCGGGTTCCCGACGACCGACTGGTCGAAGACAAAGGCCTTCGGCCTCGGGCTGAACGGTCTTTACATCAACCAGAAGGGCCGGGAAGCAGAAGGCATCGTCCAAGCGGGTCCGGACAAAGAGAATCTTGTCCGGGAGATCGCCCGCAAGCTCGAAGAATTCACCGACCCCAAGACCGGCGAGAAAGTCGTGCTGAAAGCCTATGTGGCCAGGGATGTCTATTCGGGAGCGCATGTGGATGAGGCTCCGGACATTGTCCTTGGCTTCAACCGCGGCTACCGCATCTCTTTCAAATCGCCGCTGGGACAAGTTCCCAAAGACGTCCTCGAAGACAACCGGGCCAAATGGAGCGGAGACCATATGGGAGCCGCGGAGATCATGCCCGGCATTCTACTGACGAACCAGCCCTTCAAGGCGGAATCTCCAGCGCTCTACGACCTGACCGCGACGATCTTGGACGTTTTCGGGATCGAAAAACCGGAAGGAATGATCGGAAAGACGATCTTTGAATGATCCCCCGTTTCTCCCCTCTAGGAAAGGGGGTTCAGGAGGATTTTTAGGAGATAAACATGGCCAAAGAAAAGGTCAAGATCGATAAAAACCTTATGGACAAAGTGCGCAAGTACGCGAAACTCTCCGGCTATTCGTCGGCCGAGGAATTCATCGCCCACTGCCTGGAAAAGGAGATCTCCAAGATCGACGAGGCCGACTCCGAAGAGGAGATCAAAAAGAAGCTGAAGGGATTAGGCTACATTTCATAATGTGGTTCTTCAATTCGGTCATCGGAAAGATCTTCGACATCCTTTTCCTGCCCTTTCGCGGCCTGAGCCCCTGGGTGGCGATGATCGTCGTTTCTTTCCTGACCGGACTGCTGATGCTCTTCATTTTTCGCCACACATCCAACCAAGAGGGCATCCGAAGGATAAAGAACAAGATCAAAGCCCACCTTCTTGAACTGCGGCTCTACAAAGACAGCCTGGCCCAACAATTGACGTCTCAAGGAAAGATCTTATCGGCCAATTTCAAATATTTCAGCTACGCTCTCAAACCCATGCTGGTCATGGTCATTCCCGTAATGCTCATTCTCATCCAGCTCAACCTCTGGTTCGGGTCGCGTTCTCTCGATATCGGGGATGAAGCGCTTGCTAAGGTCAAGCTGATGGAAGGGACTAATCCCCTGCAGACGGACATTCGGCTGGAAGTGCCGCCGGGCATCGCCGTCGAAACGCCGCCGCTGCGGATCGAGGACGAGCGGGAAATCGATTGGCGCCTGCGGGCCACGGAAAAAGGCGTCTATAATATTCTATTCAGGTATCATGACGAGACTTTCACAAAATCCGTGGCCGTCGGACAAAACCGTTTGTCCAAGATCGCGGCTCTAAAGCCGGGCAAGGGATTGCTGGAACAAGCCTTCAACCCCGGCGAAAAACCCCTGCCTAAGAATGCGCCCATAGAATCCGTGGAAATCACCTATCCCGGCCAGCGAATGAATCTCTTCGGCTGGCGCATCCACTGGCTCATCGCCTATTTTGGGCTGTCCATCGTCTTCGGCTTCGCCTTCAGAGGCGTGATCAAAGTCGAGATATAATCCGGTTGTCATCGCGAGTTCATTAAGGAGAAGGGTCGGACACTTTAAATTCTTGATATTAACAGGTCGGAGGAGCGAAGATGAAAATAGAAACCTTCAAGCTCGAGCGCTTTCAATCCACGTGGGAAAACGTCGTGGAATTCAACCTGGCCGAAAGCGGCGTCCACCCGCTCTCCATAGAAGAGTTCGTCGGCAAGAAGGAGATGGCAAAGGTGCAAAAATTAGGCCTGGGCTACAGCCAGACCAATGGCACGCCCGGTCTCCGCAAAAACATCGCTGCTTTATATCCGGGGATCGACCTCGACCAGATCCAGGTGACGACCGGCTCCACCGAGGCCAATTTCCTCCTCATGTGGAGCCTGATCGAGGAGGGGGACGAAGTCGTTTTCGAGCTTCCCAATTATATGCAGATGTGGGGACTTCTCCGCGGCTTCGGCGCCTCAGTCAAAACGTTCTGCCTCAGAGAAGAAAAGAACTGGGCGCCCGATCTGGCCGAGCTCGGCCGCGCCGTGACGAAAAAGACCAAGCTCATCATTCTCACCAACCCCAACAACCCGACGGGAGCAGTTCTCAGCAGGGACGAGATGAAGGAGATCATCCGGATCGCCCGGAAAGCCAGCGCTTGGATTCTGGCCGACGAGGTCTATCAAGGAGCCGAGCGCGTCGGCCGAAGGACGCCCAGTTTCTGGGGCCGTTATGACAAGGTCATATGCGTTAACGGGATGTCCAAAGCCTACGGGCTCGCTGGATTGAGGATCGGCTGGATCGCGGGGCCGCTGGGACTGATCAAAAGCGTCGGGCCCTATCATGATTACACGACGATCTCGCCGAGCATTCTGAGCGACAAACTCGCCACGATCGCGCTTTCGCCGGCCAACCGCGACAAAATCCTTCGCCGGACGAAGAATATATTGAACACGAATTTCCCGGTTCTCGAAACATGGCTGAAGAAGCACCCTGGCCTATTCAGTTTTGTTCCTCCGAAAGCCGGGGCGATCACGTTCGTCCGCTATGACCTCGCCGTCAATTCCACCTCGCTCGCCGAAAAGATCATCCGGGAGCAGAGCGTCTTCCTGGCGCCGGGGGACCTTTTTGAGATGGACCGCTACCTGCGCATCGGGTTCGGCGCGGAAGAGAAAAACCTTCGCCGAGCGCTGGCGAGGGTGGACAAAGTCCTTAAGGCAGACTCAGGACATAGGGCAGGTTCTTCGTCCGGAGCTTAATTGACACCTTGATTTCCCGGTCGCGTCCGGCGGAGTCCTTCGGCTTAAACACGAGGCTCAAATCCTGAACCGTCTGGATCTTCGGCGGCTGGGCGTCCTTGTTATCCTTCTTCTTCAACAGGTCTTTGAGAACCGAGTAAAGAATTCCGACGGCGTCAAAAATGGAGAAGGAATTGAAGTTGGGATTAGCCCAGGGATCGTTCCGCTTGACGTAATAATCAGGCTTGAGATAGGCCGGGTTGTTGGACGGTTTCAGGCCCAGTTGAAACGGCGGTGCGACGGATTCTGTCTTCCGGCTGGAAAGGACGAGCTCTCCCCCAACATACATCGACAGCGCGTAATGAACGGGCGGGATGCTCTGGGGTGACGGCTGCCCGGCGGGCATCCGGGGAAAAGAGGCTTCGACGTCGAGAGTGATCTCTTTTTTCAGAACCAGCCCACCGGACTTAACCTCCAGAAGGCAGACGCGCTTTCCCGGATTGAGAAAAAGTTCGTTGGCGTCGAGGGCGATGATGTTGAACCCGGACTTGAACTGGCCGCCCTCGAGGACGTTCGAACCCAGGTAGAATTTGTAATACGCATCGTTCATGATGTCGACCACGAGAGGGAGGATCCCCTGGGGAACGAGAGGCTCATCGCCGATCCCTTTGATGAGGGCGATCTCGATAATGAACGGATAGCGGCTCTTCCAGGTGTTTAGCCAGCCGATGACGTCCACCTGGTTGACCAGGTCCAGGAAGGCGAACCCCGTGTCTTTTGCGCCGCACGACTCGAAATATTCGGTGATCCAGCGCGTCTCATTCTGAGGATCGTTCAGGCGGCCAAAACAGAAGGCCAGGATCCCTGAAGCGTCGGCATTATCGATAACATTTTCGAGCTTGTTATAATTCTGGAGAAGATATTCCGAGATGGCCTTATAGTCCTTGCCCTTGCTAAAAAGCTGGGCGACGTCGCTCCGCCACTGGGCATGAAGCGCCCCGGCGCTCATAATAAGCAGGAGCAGAAAGTGGACAAAGACGCTCTTCTTAATAACCATACTGGAACACGAAATACAATTCGAGGCTGGAATTCGGGAAATCGGCCGGAAGCGGAGGAAACGGCGCGCTGAGCCGCAAGGCATGGAGCGCCGCTTGGTCCAGGACATCGATCTTCGACGCCGATTCAATCTCGGCAGCCAGGAGCTCCCCGTTTTTTGTTATCATGACCGAGATCCCGACCTCGCCTTTGCTGGTTTCATATCCGGTTTGGGCAATCGACCAGTTCATCTGGATCTTGTTCATCACTTCGTCGGCCCAGGACGACAGATCATAACGCATGACGTTGAGCGAAACGCTGGCCCCCCTGGCTTGCCCGCCGCTTCCCCTCCCCTTCCCTCCGGCGCTGCTTATCCCGGCCCCGGCGGGGATGCCCGGTGAAATACCCGGCCTGACATATTTTGAGAAATTGATGTCCGGCCGGGCTTGATAGCGGCTGGGTTTAAGAAGCTCTTCAAGCGAGTTTTCCGAGGGTTTGGCCAAACTTAGTCGGGCATTCGAGGGATAGGTCAGGCTGAATCCTGAGGCCAAGGTGCCTGATGCGCCTCCCTCTCCGGAGGTCGCTTGAGGGCTCTGAACGCCGGAGCCCGCGATTGGAAGACGCTGAGCTTCAGGACCGGCGGCAGGTTGGGACCGCTGACCTTGAGCGGATGTTTGTCCGGCCGCTTTTTGGGCCGGCCCGGCCGGCTGGACGTCATGTCCGGGCTTGATGATCAGGGGCTGCTGCGGACCGGCCGTCTCTGTCCGCTGTTTTGCATATGTCGGAAAACGAAAATTTTCCTTAGGCAAAAGGATAACGTCGGCGACTTTTTCCTTGTATTTGTAAATCTTGTAGGTGAACTTCGCGTGGAGAAAGATATAGAATCCCGCCACATGGAGCACCGCCGAAAAGAGGAAAATAGCGGCCTTCCTTATATCGTCGGGCTTTTTATCAAAAATTTTCGACTCCTCGGGGATATTCTAGCACAACTCAGCCCTCTATATTCTTAAATCACGATTCCCCCGAAGTCGTTTCATTTTTTTTATTGGCTCTCTTCAATCTTGTGTGGATTAGGGATGATCGGAGAAGATTTGGGAACGGCTTTGCTCCCAGCTAGACTTTCAACCTTCCCCGGCCGCTGCGGCCGTTTCCTGATCTTTTCCTCCGATCAAGCTTACCCACACAAGATGGAAGAGAACTACCTTATTTCAAGTTCAAGATGATCTCATGGCGGATATACTCGCCCGCCGCTCCTTGTGGAATCTGAATTTGGAGCTTCGAGCCTTCCCATTTGGCCCCGGAAACGGATCGGAGGAGATGGGGATTGGTGACCTGCAAATCATAGGACCGGTTCGACAATCCTTCGACGATGACGTTCAGTCGCCGATCTTTGAATTCTGACTTGATAATCCTCAGCCCCTGGTTGGGATCGCCGGTCATCGATTCATTGACCGGAGGCAAAAGTTCTGCTGCCGGTTCCAATTCGATTTCTATGACATCTTTCCCGGAAAGGCTGGTCTCCACGATGGGTTGAACGGCTTGGGGCAATGGCAAGGCGGCTAATTGAAAATGGATATTCCGGCCGTTCAGGATGGCGCTCGGAACATTCGTCCCAAGGCCGAGGGCTGGGGCGAAGATCAACTTATAAAGGCTGTTTTTACGAGAGCTGATTTCCAGCCGGATCTTAGTCGCGAGTTTCCTATAGCGCATGGAAAAAGCCTCATCGCCGACTTTGTAATTTTCGATGGATACGTCCGACCAATCCGCCGGAAATCGGGGCTCGAAGCGGACTTCTTTTCTCAGGGCATCGCCTTCGAGACCGAGCAATCCTCGGACGAGCGGGAAAACGACACCGCTCGAGGAAAAGCCTTGATGGGCGACTCCCTCCTGGGGCCAGATGTTTTGCTGGCCCGAAAAAAGCTCGGTCACGTATCCCAGGCCGTTGTCAAACGTGTGGCGGACGGCGGCCATGAGCAATCCATATCCTTGAAGCGAAAAATTATGCTTAAAGAGGGCGGTTCCGACCCAGCCCGTTAGGAACGGCCAGACCGCGCCGTAATTATAATTGAGGGGCTCGAAGAACGCACTTTTGTTCGAGAGCATCCGGACGCCCCAGTCGGTCGTAAGGTCTGAGGCGTTCATCTTTTCCAGCGCGAGCATGCTCCGCCGCGCGTCTCCCTGTCCCCAGACGAGCGGGACAGCGCTCCACGGCGTTAGTTCTTTGACCTGTTTTCCGGAGGCTGCGAAGGCGTACGTGTATTGTTCTTTATCCGGGTCCCAGAATTTGTCGTCCAGCGACTTTTGGGCCTTGACATAATGCCCGCGGGCCATTTTTTCATAGGCCTCGTCGCCGGCCGCTCGGGCCAGCCGCTCCATGGCATAAGCCGCCCTAGCCCAGGCTGCGGCGAGGTAGATATCGGTCCTGATGCCCGTGAGCGAGCCGAATTCGAGCGCGCCAAGTCCGGCCTTGCTGTTATCCATGAGGCCGTCGCCGTCGGCGTCCGTCGTCAAACACCAGTCATAAGCTTTTTTGATCGAGGGCCAGCTCTGCTTCACGAATTCCGCGTCCCCCGACATCCGGAGGTAATCATAGCTGGCCGCGATGTAAAAGGGCGTCGTATCGCCGTGGATATAGCCGTAGGGATAATCCTTGAACCAATTGAGATAGCCGGCTGCCTGGGAAAGCTCGTGGGCCATTTTTCCATCATCGCGCTGCCATTTCTGAGTGAAAAGCAGGGCCTCTTTGACGGCCTCATGGGCGCCGTAACTATTGAAGCTCAGGGAATTCATGAAAGCGTCGCCGCCGAAGAACCAGCCGAATCCGGGCCGGCCGCCCGTCCCCGAAGTTCCCAACCCCGCGACAAGGCCTTTTCCCAGGTCGGGGTTATCGACGATGAGATTATCGTAGGCCACTTTGGCCCATTCGAACGCCAGATCGATTCTTTCATTCGGTGTTTTGATACGGAGCGTGTCCTGCCCCAGGCGGCGGTAATGGTCTGCGGCGGCGCGATAAACAGCTTCGGGATTTGCCGCCAGCTTCTCATAGATCTTCCGGACGTCCTCGCGTTTTCCTTTCCCGCCGGCCAAAATGATCGGGATATATTTGCCTTTCACGGCGTCAGGATGTTCGATCACGATCTTGAATTGATTGGGCGAATCCGAGAGCATGTGGGCCGGCGTATAGGAAATCCCCTGCCCGGCGGGCGATCCGACATACCCGTGGTTCGTCCGCGTCGGCTCGCCAATGAGATAGGCTTTGAGCTGGCCGTCCCAGAAGGCGTATTGACCGCCGATCCCGGCCGGCCACATGGGCTGGAGAACGGGCAGAAAACTGCAGACGACGGTCAGGGGCTCGGTCGTATCAACCGCGAGAAGGAGGACGGCTCCGGGCTCGTCGATCGCCGCGACATGGGTCGCCTTCACCGTGAAAGACTGAAAGGCGTATGTCAGAGTCGTGGCCGCCGGCGTCACGGAAATGGAGCGGACGATGTCTTTGGCGAGGACCGGCTCTGTGCTCGATCCGATCAAGAACGACAGCTCGAAATTGCGGAGGAGCTTGAGCGGATAGGCCCAGGCCTCGAACGATCCGCTCTCATAGCCGAGGATGGCGAATTTGCGGCCGACTTTATCGAAATACGTATTCGGCTGGGCGAGACGGCGGAGCTCGATGTCGCACGGCTCGAGATTGAATCGGGTGATCAGGCCGTCCTCGGCGAAAGCGCTTACGGCAAATATGGCTGGCAATAAAAGCGCGACTAAAAATAGTCCCTTTTTCATATTTACTCTCCGACCTGTTAATCCCCCCTAATTGTGTAAGGGGGAAGGGGGTTTAATATCACTAAGATAAAGTCTTCTTTCATGCTAAATATCATCCCCCTTAATTGTGTCTAATTTCCGGAGACACGTTTTAGGAGTCTTTTTTTTTGACATTAATCCCCTTCCCGCCGAACTTATTGAACCAGGCGATCTCGTCGAGCGGCTTGCGCTCCTGCTCCCGCTTCGGCTTCTTTTCGTAATAACCCATGGCCAGAAGCGACATGATCTTGTATTTCCGCGGGATCTTGAAAAATTTGCGGGCCCGTCGCACCGAGAACCAGCCGATCCAGCATGTCCCGAGCCCGAGTTCCTCGGCCTGAAGAACGATGTGCTCGCCGGCGATGCCGATGTCGATCATAAAGAAGGGAACCTTCTGGACCTGCTTCCCCAGCCGGTTGGCCAGAAAATCGAGTCTGGCCAGGATGAGGATTAGAACCGGTGCCTCGGCTGCGAATCTGCAGGTATAATAGATTCCCGAGAACGCTTTCTTGGAGAACGAGGCCTTAAGCTCCGGATCATCGATGACCAAGAATCTCCAGGTCTGGGCGTTCTCGGCCGACGGCGCGAGACGAGCGGCCTCGAGGCAGGCGATGATCTTTTCCCGCTCGACGGGCTTCGGCAAATAGCGTCGAATGCTCCGTCGGCTGCGGACAAGCTGTTGAAAGGGCGTCAGAGCGTTCATTTTCCTTGAGCCAGCTTCACCAGCTCGGCCTTCTCGAGAGCCGCGAAGAAATCCATCACATCCTGAATTTTCTGGGGTCCGTATTCAGCGGAAACGGCATTCTTATAGCCGATCTTTTCGAGCTCGCCTTTGATCCAGACCGCGGCGTCGTGCCATCCCTCGGAGGCTTGGACGCGGTCGAATTGAGAGATCCGGTCAGCATAGCGGTAGGCGATCTCTCCCGACACTTCATCGACAAGAGCCTGGGTGAGCTTCGGAGAGGCCAATGGCTTCTCCGCGGCGGCAAGGCCAGCCGTAAAAAGCGAGAGGAAAAAGAGCTGGATAAAATAGATTCGAAAAGCTTTCATTTTCCTCCTCCTCATTCCCTAATCCTGCCCCAGCCTCCTTTAGAAAAGGGGGGAAGGGGCGGATTTTTCATTTTATCAAATGCAGTTTCGTCTGGCGGCCGTCGATGAAATATGTCCCGGCGCGCGCAAAAACCGCGTCCTGCTCGAGTGCGATCTGGACTTCCTGATTTCCCCATTCGGGGACCGTGGCCCGGACATTGAGCTCGATGGAATGAACGGTGTCGTAATAAAGTTGGTAATCGCCCGATCCCGGAACCCCGTCCTGCATGTCCCAGAGCCCGATCGTAGGGCCGGCAGCATGGCCGTGAAAGCCGAGCGGATGGGTATAGATGCTTGGTTTTAAACCTTCCTTTTTGGCTTTTTCGAGCGCCGCGGCGAGGATCTCATTTCCCGGCCGTCCATCCTTGAATTCGCCGATCAGGATGTCCTGGAGCCGGTTTCCGTGGGCGAGGGCCGCCTTCAAACCCAACGGCGCATCCTCCTCCCCTTCCCGCAGAACATAAGCGTGCTCTTGATTATCCGTATTGAGGCCGAGATACGTGATGCCGAAGTCGGAGTGGAGCAAATCGCCCCGATGGATGACCTGGCCATCCTTTTGCCCGCTCGATTTGGGCCGTTGAATGGAGATCGACGGCTGGAACCATGTCCCCAATTTGAGCTCTGCGACCCGTTCCCGCATCCACCACACAACGTCGTTTGTCGTTGTGACGCCCGGCGTGATGACGTTTCGGGCAAAGGCATCAGCCACAATCCTATGCGCTATGCCGACGATATGGGTATAAACTTCAAGCTCTTCCGGTGTCCGCCGCTCGAGCCAGCCCACGGCCAATCGCTCGGCCGAAACGAGCCGCTTGGACAATTCCGGCCCAAGGGCTTTGACCAAATTGGCTTTGTGAGAAGCCGAAAGCCCGTCACCGAAAGCAAATGTGTCGGACTCGTCGATGCCGATCCTCTTCGGGTTGCGCTCCTTTATGATCTGGGCGAGCCTTTCCCATTGGTCGGCCTTCCCCGGCTCATACATGGCCCTGTAATATTCGCCGATCCCGTAACGGCTCACCGATAAGCGCTCGAGGCTGTCCTTTCCCTTGTCATAGAAGACGAGGATGCTTAAGCGCCGGGCCGACATAGATAAATAAGGGACGAGGGTCAGATAGACCGGGTCCTCGTTGTATTCACGGCAGATGACGACCCACATATCGATGTTTTCGCGGCGCATGATCTCGGGGAGAATGCTCTCCAGCCGGATTTTCAGCCAGCGGTCAAAGACTTCAGCCCGCTCTTTTAGGCCAAGAACAGCAGGAGTCTGGCCCGCTTGGCCGAAAATCGACAAAAACGCGGCAAAAAACGCGGCCATGATAACGCCCAGGATGATCGGTTTGGATAATTTCTTATTCATTCAACCTCCTCAAGCTTGTCCATGAATACGCTTTTTTCTTATATAACAATCAAAACAGAGACACAAGACCTGGGGCCCAGGAATTGCGGGGTATTGTGTCTCCCAAAATGATTATGATATAGTCAGGCGAATGAACCTTATGAGGAAAAATTTCGTATAAAGGAAATGAGGCGGAAAAATATGAAAAAAATTGCTGTTATCGGATTGGCCCTCGTGTTTGTGTTTCTCAGCCAGGCCGCCTGCAAAAAGGCCGGCGGAGCGGATAACGTGCTTTCCCTCATCCCCCAGGACGCCCAGGGCGTTGTTGTCGTTAACGTCAACAAAGCCATGACCACGCATATCGTGGACAAGGCCATCAAAGAGAACAAGGACTACCAGAAATACCAAGAATTCATTAAAGAGACAGGCATCGACCCGCAGAAAGATATTTTCTATATAGCGGTTGGCCTCATCCAGAAAAAAACCGAGGGGGGCGAAACAGAACAACAGGGCGTGGTCGTCGCTAACATGAACTATAATAAAGACATCCTCCTCGCAAAAGTGAAGGAGAAAGCGTCCGGCCTCAAAGAAGAAACCTACGAAGGTGTGACTGTTTACGCCATCACCGAGAAGGAAGCGGCGAAACCCACATACGGCGCCTTCCTCGACGCGTCCAACATCCTCATCGGCAGCGAAAAAGCCGTCAAGGCCGTGATCGACATCTCCAAAAAGAAGGCCGACAATGTCTTCAAGAATGCCGATCTCTCCGCCCTGATCAAAACAGCGAACAAGAACGCCATGCTCTGGAGCGCCTTCAGCTTCCCGCCGGAGATGATGAAAGACATGGCGGCCAAGAACCCGATGGCTTCTGACCTGGCCGACGTGAAAGCCCTCCTGGTTTATTTCGACTACGCCAACAAATCCCTTCAGCTCGAGATCAAGGGCCTGGGCGGCGACGCCGACAAGAACAAAAAGCTTGCCGAGACCCTCACGGGATATAAAGCCTTGGGCGGCATGTTCGCTACGGAAAAACCCGAAGTCGGCGAATTGCTGAACAAGATCGAGGTCTCTTCGGCGCCCGACTACGTCAAGATCTTCGTGAACATCCCCGAAGACCTCCTGAACAAGCTCAGCGCGACGGCGCAGAAGCAGGTCGAAGAGAAGCTGGCCGGAATGAAGCCAGAAGAAAAGAAAGAAGAGAAGAAAGAAGAAAAGAAAGAGGAAAAGAAATAACGCCGCGAGGATCAATCCTCGAAGATATATTCTTTCTTGGAAAAGACGAGACAGGCCAGGCCCAAAAAGACGGCCGTCAGGATGACAAGCGTGGCGACGGCCTCGCCGGCCGGGCTTGGCTCAAGCTTGAACTCCCAGGGCCTTGATCATCGCCGGCCAGGCGGTTACCCTAAGCTGATCATCCGCATCGATGCCCTGACCCGGGAGCAAAAAAAAATATCTTGCTGATTGGGAAGAGGGGACATAAAACCCGAAAATACCTCTGAAAGCATTTTCTTTATTTACAGACTCGCTTTCTCACTTCATTGACTTCACTCTTCTTAGCTGATATTCTTTCAAAAACCAGGCCGCGAGGGAAGTTGTGACAGTCATATGCCGGAAATGCCAATTTGACAATCCCGAGAAAACCCGGTTTTGCAGCAACTGCGGTACAAGTCTTTCTCTCCAGGAAGAAATCTCCATAAGTTCCACAAAAACCCTCCAAATGCTTCTTGGGGAACTTGCCACCGGCAACACCTTTGCCGAAAGATATTTGGTGATCGAAGAGCTGGGAAGAGGAGGCATGGGCCGTGTTTACAGGGTCCTGGATAAAAAGCTGGATGTGGAGATCGCCTTAAAGCTCTTGAAGCCCGAAATTGCCTCCGACCAGAGGACGATTGAGAGATTCAAAAATGAGTTGAAACTGGCCCGCATGATATCGCACAGCCATGTCTGCCGGATGTTTGACCTCAGCGAAGCGCAGGGAAATCATTTCATCACCATGGAATACGTTCCGGGAGAAGATTTAAAAAACACAATCCAGAGATTGGGGCCGCTGAGCATCGGCAAAGTCCTATCGATAGCCAAGCAGATCTGTGAAGGGCTCGCCGTAGCTCACCGTTTGGATATTATCCACAGGGATTTAAAGCCTCAAAATATCATGATTGATCAGAAAGGGAATGTGCGGATCATGGATTTTGGAATATCCCGGTCGCTTAAAGCCAGAGGGATAACCGCCGACGGAATTATGATCGGGACGCCGGAATACATCTCGCCCGAGCAGGCCGAGGGGAACAAGGTCGATCCGCGATCGGACATCTATTCTTTAGGAGCCATTCTTTTTGAGATGGTGACGGGAAGAGTTCCCTTTGAGGGGGACACGACGTTAAGCATCGTCCTTAAGCAAAAATTAGAGCCGCCCCCCGACCCGAGAAGACTCAACCCGCAGGTGCCCAAAGAAATCAGTCAGGTCATTTTGAAATGTCTGGAAAAGCAAAGAGAGAGGAGATACGCAAATGCCGAGGCTCTTTATTCGGAATTGGAAAAAATAGAGAAGGCCCTTTTTCCGGAAGAGCCCGGTCGGGCCAAGAGAAAAGAGGAAAAGACGGCCGCCAGGAAAAGCTACCAAAAGTTTATGATCCCGGGAATTATCAGTCTGGCGGCTCTGATGGTTGTTGGCGGATTTTTCCTCATCAAATCCGTCCGGGAAGGAAAGGCCGGGGCGGGAGAGGAGAAAAAGCCGGCTGTGGCTTCCGAACAAATTCCTAAAGAAAAAACTGAGTTAGCCCAACGAGCTCCTCAAGAAAAAAAAGATTTGACCCTGCCGGCTCCTTCCGAAAAAACAGAATCAGATCAACAAGCCTCTTTAAAAAAGGTGGATTCAGGCTCCCAGCCTCCTCAAAAAAGTCTCACGACAACACCTCCGTCCGGCTCGATAGAAATCAGCACATTGCCCGAGGGAGCAGGCATATATTTGAATAATGCGTACAAGGGAAAGGCACCGCTCACAAGCGAACTTTCGCCGGGAACTTATAAAATCCAACTTAAAAAATCTCCGGAATATAAAGAACTGACGGATTCGTTCACGGTTAAAGCGGGTGAAAAAGCATCGAAACAGTACACCTTGGTTCCAGTCTACATCCTTGAGATCAGAACCGTGCCCGAAGGGGCGGATGTCTTTATTGATGGTGTCTTAAAGGGAAAAGCTCCACTAAAAATAGAATTGTCCCGGAATGTCGGCAACCTGGAAATCAAGAAAGGAGAAGAGTGGCTGTCCCACAGCGAATCCTTCGATTTAAAGCCTGGCATAAACTCCATCCAACGCTTTCTCCAGCAGATTCCCAAAAGCATAAAATACAACTTATCTTTAAAGACAAACCCGGCCGAAGCCCGAATTTCCATCGATAACGGCCCCTTTGTGCTATCGCCCGTGAATAAACAGGTCGGGCCGGGTGTTTATAACATCAAGATCGAGAAGGAAGGATTCCGGGCTATTCAGGAGTCCGTGAAGGTTGAGGCCGATTTAGATAAAACCTTTGAATTGACCAAGCTTCAACCGGCGAAAATACGGTTCAACGTCCAGCCTTTTGCGGATGTATATATCAATGACAGACTCATCGGTGAGGTCCCCCCGGTGAACACCCAGGAAGTTCCGGAAGGCAAGTACACCATTAAGTTTGTTTCATCCAGGCTGAACAAGACAGTGAACGTGGAGGTCGAGGTCAAATCCGGAGACGGCAAGGAAATACGGGTCAATATGGTCACCGGAGAGAGTAAGATCATTGAAATGCAAAAAGTTCCTTAACGGTTTGACTTGACTAACGGGGGAGGAACTAAAAGCTAATAAGAGCCGGTGAATAGATCAGGATTATATAAAGACTCAACATCATGAATCCGGGGAGCTGAGAATATGATCAAAGGCATGAGGCGGCTGAGAGCTATAAGCCTGATGACAGCATTTCTTTTTCTCGGCCTTCTCGGCTCGGAAAGTTTTTCCCAGAATACGGGTCAAAGTCAAAGTGAGGCCGCAAAATTAGTTCAGGCAGGCAAGGGTTTGTATGATGACGGCGAATATAAAGAAGCCATCATAAAACTATTCGAGGGCCTGCGACTGGCTAAGGCCAAAGAGGATGTCTCTGAGGCGTGTTTGTATCTTTCGCTTTCCTATTATGCCCTCGGAGACACACCCAACTGCCTGGCCAATTTAAAAAAGCTCTTTGAGGTTGAGCCCCGCCGGTCCGTCGATGAAAGCTATTTTCCGTCGGGTTTTATGGCGCTCTTTAACAAGACGAAGGATGAGGTGGCAAAGCAGGCGGCGACAAAACCTCCGGAGAAGGTTGAAGAGAAAAAGATCGAAGAAAAGAAAGCGGGGGAGAAAACGGCTGAAGAGAAGAAAGCCGAAGAGAAAAAGGCGGTGAAGGAAGAGAAGCCGCCGACGGTGGAGAAACCGAAAGAAGAGGAAAAGAAGCCCGTCGCGGTAGGGGGAAAACCGACACCAGAGACCCAGGTCAAGAAGAAGAAATTCCCTTTTTTGATTGTGGGCGGGGTTGTCGTGGCTGCAGGAGTCCTGGCAGTATTATTGCTTAAGAAAAAGACCTCAGCACCGCCTGGCCCTCAGTATGGAAATATATCAATAATTTCGAGCCCGACAGGAGCAAAGGTCTATCTCGACGGAACGGACACAGGCCAGAGGACGGATTGGACCCTGACGAATATTTCCGCCGGTTCCCACAGCTTGAAGCTCGAGCTTGAAAACTACGGCAAGTGGGAAGGAAGCGTTACGGTCGTCGAAGGCCAAACAGCCAATATTTTCGCGACGCTGGCCGGTTATAGATATGAATTTGTCACGAAATGGGGAGGCCAGGGCAGCGGCGACGGCCAGTTTAATTACCCTAGAGGAATTGCCATTGACGGCTCTGGTTATGTTTACGTGACTGATGATGAAAATAATCGTATCCAGAAATTCACCTCGGACGGCGGCTTCGTGAGCAAATGGGGATCCGGAGGGAGCGATGATGGCGAGCTGCATACTCCGTGGGGAATAGCCGTGGATAGCACTGGATTTGTATATGTGGCAGAATCGGACAATTATCGTATCCAGAAATTCACCTCAAGTGGAATCTTTGTCACTAAATGGGGAAACGGTGGGAGTGGCGATGGCCAGTTTGATGAACCATATGGAATAGCCGTTGACAGATCTGGCGATGTATTTGTGGCTGATTCGCGTAATCATCGCATCCAGAAATTTACCTCAAACGGCGGCTTTGTGAGCAAATGGGGTAGTTATGGGAGTGGCGACGGCCAGTTTGTAGATCCTTGGGGAGTAGCGGTGAACAGTTCCGGCTATGTCTATGTGGCTGATTCAAAGAATCATCGCATTCAGAAGTTCAATTCAAGTGGTGTATTTGTCACCAAATGGGGGAGTCAGGGAAACGGCGACGGCCAGTTTACTTATCCCCTAGGAGCAGCGGTGGACAGTTCCGGCTATGTATTTGTGGCTGATAACTCTAATCATCGCATCCAGAAGTTCACCTTAAGTGGAATCTTTGTCACCAAATGGGGAAACAGTGGGAGTGGCGATGGCCAGTTTGCAGATCCTGCGGGAGTAGCGGTGGACAGTTCCAGCTATGTCTATGTGGCTGATTCGCGTAATCACCGCATCCAGAAATTCCGAATAACGATCCAAACGCAGCAGCAGGCCAGGATTTCTTATACTCCGATGAATGTAAATCCTCTGAAATTTGCCCCTCTACCCGGACCGGAACGGATGAATGATTCCCTTCTGAAGACGGTAAAAGATAGCCAAAATTTGCCCATCAAGAAGAGAGAAAGAGATAAAAATTAAGGGATGGTAATTTCGTTTTCAATGTCGTTTGGAATAATGCCCCATTGAGCTAGGCAACCGTGCCTCTTGTTGCGAAAAAATGATAATTCCGGCTGCGGATCGATGTCAAGAACACAAAAATGGCCGCGACGCAGGCCGTCAGGCCGGATCATGTAATTTGCCCAGCCGTTCGGCACAGCGGCAAAGATATCCGAAGAGCTTCCGCTTGAACTTGAAGAATATCCGCGGCATCTTGGGGATGACGAAGACCTCCTGGCGGTGCGGGACATTAGAACAAGGCAAGGTGAGGAAAAGAAAGAAGAAAAAAAATAACGCCGCGAGGATCAATCCTCGAAGATATATTCTTTCTTAGAAAAGACGAGAC
>Ga0105152_10000059_pt1 | contig 24275 bp, 18 predicted proteins | sample LakBais05cmmetaG_FD_81534 | JGI IMG/M metagenome (GOLD analysis project Ga0105152, IMG submission 81534) | Lake sediment microbial communities from Lake Baikal, Russia to study Microbial Dark Matter (Phase II) - Lake Baikal sediment 0-5 cm | ecosystem: Environmental > Aquatic > Freshwater >...
CCAGGGAATGGCTGGATATCGATCTTTTCCCAGATTGCGCTATCGAGTGCAGGTGCAGCCCAACCGGAGTGCCACAGGCACACGCCGCCGCGATCTTCATCGATTACAGAACCCTGTCCCGCCGGCAATGCGCCAACGTTCTCATCAGGATACACCGCGCGCTTCAGATCATAGTTAAACTGCAGCGCCGCTTTGGCTTCGGCAGAATCGAAATTGGGGGTAACGCCATCTTCCTTGTAGAGCGTCCCTCCCAGGGACCAGATCGTGTTGATGTACCACTGGAAATCAGCCATGGTGCCGGCATCCACAGGAATAAAGCCCTGTTGGGTGAGGGAATTGGTTGCCGTGTCGATCTTGCTCGTATCTTCGGCAAATTTAACCCAACCGGCAAAGTCTTTAGGTTGCTCGGTGTAACCGGCTGCTTCCATCAGGTCTGTGCGGCAGAACACGAAACGGGGTGCCGCAAAAATCGGCAGACCACGAAGTTCACCCTTCCAGGTAACATTTTCCAATGTACCGGGGATGAAGTTCTCGATCTCAGGCCAGGCATCTTTCCCGAGGTATTGATTGAGTGGAGCCAGCTCGTCACCATACAATCCGTTGAATTCAGAACCCAGATTGATGATATCTGGACCTTCTCCTGCAGCGAAATATCCGGCGACCGTCTCACCAAAGGTGCTCCAGGTACCCCAGACAAATTCCACGCTCACATTGGGGTACAATTTCTGGAAGGCCGGAACGACCTCGTTCTCGAGCCAGGGTTCGGTGGTGCCTGCAACGAAATCCACGACATAGACTTTCAAGGTGATCGGTTCAGCAGGCACTTGCACAACAGGCTCGGTGGTTGAAGTGGTTTCAACCGCCGGGCCTCCGCAAGCACTTAAAAGAATGCTCGCGAGAACCAGCAATACTAATAACTTGGTACGCATTTTACCTTCTCCTTTTCAAAATATCGATCGAAATTCAGTGAGCAAGTTTTCATTCTCAAGCAATTGGTTTTGGTCCACCTCCTCCTTCAGCAAGTTGAATGATCCGAAACGATTGTTGTATTTCATAATTAATCGATCTGGCTCATTCTATTAATCCGGTCTGTCACATCGCGTAAGAACTTTTGAATGTATTCACTTACGTAGGTGGCGATATCAAGCTTTTGATCATCGATCAAAGGTGTCATGTCCATCGCGTAGGATAAACCGGTGGATACATCCACATCGTGAGTTTCATAATAGGTTGCATTTGCGCGGCGGCGTCCAAGCGATGCCAGGTCATAGCGTTTACCGCCGGCAATCTGCGAGTCATAAACTCCCAGTAACGCAGCCTGAAGATTCTCATGCGCCGAAAGGTCCATCGGCATTTTGTCTTTATCCACCATCCAGTCTAACGATCGCCAGACCTCGCACCCATAAAGCTTTGAGGGACGCTGCTCTGCTGGCAGATTGCGAATTGCCGCAATCACCCTGAGCGCCACACTCACATGAGTATCATGCTTGTCTGCCAGGTTGTGTGTATATATGAATTCCGGGCTGGCTGCCTTGATGATTTCGGAAATATCTTCCACGGGTTCACGATTTTTGGCATCCTTAATGACACTGCTGGGGTAATCCAACATTACCTGGGCAGCATATTCCCCTACGATCGCCGCCTTGTGCTGCTCCTTGAATCGAACAACGCGCATTTCCTCATCACTAAGATTTTTATACAAACCATCGCGCGGGGATCCGCGCCCATCCGTGACCACAACCCCAGTGAACCATTTATCCTTTTGCTGAAAACATTCCAGAATGGGTTGGGCTGCCATGATTTCAATGTCGTCCTGATGTGCTGAGACTGACAGGTGAGTTGTCCGAGCCAAAGCTTCACGCTCCGGTTGTTGATCAGGAACAATAATCTCTGCAGTTTTCATGTGAAAACGCATACGATCTCCTTATTAATACTCACCCAGGTTTGGCAGGCTGGCGGCTGCAAACGATTGACCGAGACGGCGCATTTTGTCATCCGGGAGATGTAATTGAATGCGATCGGCCAGTTCGGGAAATTCCGTCTGCAAAATATTCCGGGCGCCATCGAGGATTAATTCTCCGCCATATCCGGAAGTACAACGACCGAGGATCAACACGTGTTTGATATCGTAGAAATCTGCATAGTGAGCCAATCCGTAGCCCAAATAAACACCCATGCTCTGCCAGATCCTGACCGCTCCTTCATGACCAGCCTCAAGCTCCAGCTGGACGATTTTTAGCCTCTCGGTATCGGGGAGATCGGCCGGGATGTCAATGCCAACCAGAGCAGCCAGACGAAACACACATTGCTGAGAAAAATAGGATGACCCGCAACCATGGTCCCCTGACCACTCCTCGAGTGGTGCAGAAGTGCTGTAATCAATTGGCGCAAAGGACAGCTCGTTCAACCAGCTCATGATTTTGCCATCCATATTCACGTAACCAGCGGCCTGACTGGAACCCATCGCTATCCCCAGGATGCCGTTATCTTCAATCGCCATAGACCCTGCGAGGGCGGTCACGTCGCCATCATTAATGACCTCAAGTGGGACACCCATTTCCTCCCGAATCCTCCGGAAGAGATTCCTGACCTCACCAAATCGTTCCTCAGGAATATTTCTGAAAATTGATGCGACCATTGGCCGGCTGTCCATGAAAATACCTGCTGAACTGCCACCGATCGCATCAACTCGCGGCATTTTAGAGGCAGCCTTTTTTAACGCCGCAGTAATATATTTATAGTGATATTCAGGATCAAAATTGTTTCGGGGTTCCCAGACGATTTCTTCACTGTAAACCACTTTGCCATCGGCAACTGCGCTTACCTTCAAGTCAGAAGCACCCAGATCAAATCCAATCCGATATCCGTCGAGGTGGCGGCCAAGGATTCTTTCCTTGTCATTTGCATCAGGCACATCGGAATGATCACACTTGACAACCGAAAAAGGTTTCTCATAAACCTTTTCGCCCATAAATGTCGAATCGAATTCCTGTCTGCCACCAGGTGAATAACATCGACGGATAAAGTCACCGATGTATCCTGGTCCGCCAATTAATAATTTATAACCACCACGCTGCCAGAGGAGAAACTTAATAACCCTTTCGACAAAAAACAGACTGTCGCGCGCATCAGGATGTTCCCTGGGGAATACCCTCATCATATATCGCGACCGATCATCCCCGTTTCTCTCCACACCGATAGCGAGGGGGATACCTTCTCGTTCGACACTCTTTTGATAAGCATGGAATGCAAGTACAGCCGGCAAAAAAGTTCCATCCAGAGGAGGTTGAATGCGCGGTTTTATCAGTGCGTATTTATCGATCATGGCTTTATACTAATCAACGCTTGTCTCCCGTAGTTGGGTTGAAGAGCAGCGAATACCCATCCTGGAACATCAGCGCCGATGCGCCGAGGATGCAGCCTTTGAAATCCAGCGTCCCAACCTCGAGTTGGGTGTTTTCAGCCATTTTATACAGGGAGGCGCGTATCATCGCTTCATGGACGGCATCCAACCACTTCTTGCCAAACCCTGTCACCTCTCCTGTCAATATGATCTTGTGTATATTTAATGTACCGATAAGATTGGCAATGGAAAGGCCCAGGTAATGAGCTGCTTGAAGAACAAGTTTATTTGCCAGCACATCTCCTTCCAGAAAAGCCTTTCTGATTACGTCCAGGGTAATTTCTCCAGGATTGTCAGCCAATGTCGAGTCGATAAAATCACGTGCCTGTGCTTTGGCAAGTTGAACGATCGCCCGTGCGCTGGAAATTGTTTCCAGACAACCGCGTTTACCGCAGCGGCAGAGTAACCCATTCTCCTGAACAACCACGTGGCCGATTTCTCCCGCCCCACCCCCATCTCCTTGAAATAACCGGCCGTTTACCAAAATACCGGCGCCGATACCCTGTTTGACGTTGATCACGATCAGATTGCTGGATTTCATGCGATCTTCGCCGTAGACATATTCCCCCATTGCTGCTGCCTGGCTGTCATTCATGATAGAGACGGGCAAGTGATACCGATCACGCAACAACTTACCCAGCTGCAAGTCCTGCCAATCCAGGTTTACCGCGTTGACGACAATACCTTCCTGCGTATTGACCAGACCAGGGGTACCTATGCCGATTCCAACCAGTGGTTCCCAATTTTTACCGATCAGGCGATCAATAATTTCATAAACCAGTTCAAGGGCATGCTTGCCATTCTCGTCGACTACCGGTATTTCAACGATTTCCTTTATTTCTCCACGTAAGTTAACAACCGCACCATAAAATTTATCCTGTGCCAGATTTAATCCAATCAGGTAACGCGAATCCCCCACCAAACTAAGAAGGATTGGCGACTTTCCACCTATTGAAGAACCAAACCCAACTTCTTTAACCAAACCTTCTGAAAGTAGCCCTGATACAAGCTCAGAAACGGTCGTGCGGGTTAGCTCGGTGACACGAGCGATTTCTGCCCGACTGATCGATTCATGATCGAAAATGGTCTTAAGAACCAGATTCCTGTTATGTTGCTTTGTTTGTTGATGAGTAGCTTTTTTAGTGGGCAACGAGCATCCTCCCGGAACTACTTTGTAAATTCACTGTACTTACAATGAATATTATACAACATCTCAATAAAAAATCAAGAGGGAATTTTTCATTCGGAAGATTGGATTTTATTAATGCGTACCCCCACTGATATGTGCTATTTACTACCCAATAGCACAACTCTTAATTATCCTCGCCCCTTAACATTAAGGAGTACCCCTCAATCCGAATTATTTAGAAAATATAGGTCTATTTGTAGATTGGATCGCGCAATTGGGTGATGACCAGCACGGTAATCAATAATAGCCCAACCATAAGCAGCAAAGCCGGCGTGAAGGACCCATCCGGTGCTTTCATGGCTTCCATGATGTAAACAAAAACCACCGACGCCTGGCCGACGAGCTGGATCAACCCATTGGATGTACCTTCAGGAGTCGGTTGTGTGATCTCGGCTGCATACTGCATTCCGATCGGGCTGGCACTGATCAGGAAAAAGCCAAAGCAAAAAGCCGAAGCAAATAACAACCAGCCAGAGGTGGCGTAGATCAAACCGATCAGTCCCGGGATGGCCAGTAAAAATCCCAGCAGGAGGTAACGCTTGCGTTTATGTTGCCGGTCTGAAAATGGCGGGATGACCACTGCCCCCAACAGACCGCCGGCCAGCATCAATGCCCCCAGCGTGCCGGCATCGGTCGGAGTGAATCCACGCGGTCGAATGATGTTCTCCACCCAGGTGGTGATGCCATTGAACAGCCCCATGCCGATGAACATCACGATCAGATATAACCAGAATGACTTGACCGTCAGGGCATGCTTCAGGCCATCCAGCATCAGTGCCCGCACTTCCTGTCCGGGTGGGCAGGGAGGTGTGGCAGGTTTTTCACGGGCGAAAACCACGAACAAAACTGCCGATACGGCCGCAACTCCTCCAAAAAGTAATTGAATTGAGGGGATAGTCATCGAGCTCAACAGCGCGGGGGGTAAGATCATGCCAAGCCCCGTTCCCACCAGGTTGGCAAAAATGACTATTCCCACCGCCGTGGCGCGTTCTTCCACGCTGAACCATTGTGCCGGGACTTTCGTCCAGGCATTCATCAGGAAAGGCTGGGCAATTGCAATGCCAATCGAGCCTAAGAGGACCAGGGAATAATTGGCACCTGCCAACCCACGCAGGATGCCAAAGATGCCCATCAGTACTGCACCAATGCTGACTGTCAACCGGAAGCCGTAGGTATCGATTGCCCACGATACCGGGATGGAAAGCGGGATGAATGCGATCATAAAGACCATTGCCAGCAAGCCGATTTTCAGGTCGGTGACACCATAATATTGAGCTGCGGGACCGGTTATCGGAGCGTAACTGATCCACAACATTTGGACAGCCAGGTTGATGAGCATAAAAACTGCCAGGACCACCCAGCGGTATCCATAGAGTCGGAATGTTGTTTTTGTCATTATTCACTTAATATCCTTTACTACTTCAATCTGTTTATAAATATTTAATACGCAAACTTTCAATAAGGTGAGGCTTGAATTTCATTACACATGATAGTCATAAAACACTAACCAGCTAACATGTGATTATTCAAATATATTAACCGAGAAAAACAAAAATAGTTATTGTCATTTTTAACGAATAAAAACGAGTCGACTGTGGATCATTTATTCATTCAGATACAGTGTGGCATCCCCAAATTTACCAACAAGATCCAGATTAATATCGCCCTGGTTTACATTGCACAACGTACAAATGATCGCACAGGGATGAAAACCTGGATCGAGGTAGCGGGTGGTTTCCGCCATCACATCCAGAGATTCGATTCGATACCCACTAAGCGGGGCAGACAATAACCAGAAGTAAGGATACTCAGGATCCGAAGAAATAACCCTCAACCCTATTTCCTTGCAGCCTGAGCTTTCAACCCTGTTCATTAATTCAATCCTGGGACCCATCAGCTCGGTCGTTCGCGCAAAAAAGGTAACTACCTTTGATTCTATTAATATACTTCTTTTTGTTTCCCCCATTACCCTGTTGGTGCGCAACGCCAAAGGTTCAGGGTTAGCGCGTAAGCCAATGAGGGGACGAGTTTTGTTCAGCAGAACCCACGGCAGGGCAGTCAAAAAGAATATTAGAATGATGATGGTTTTTAACCAATTTGCCTTAATTAATCCATCGAATACGATCCCAACCACGCAGGCAGCCGCCAGAAAGAACGGGATTTCCAAACGATTGATAAAAGGATTGTAATGCAGCCCCAGACAAAAAATGATGATGCTCTCCAATAAACCGATTGCGTAGAACCACAATTGATTCGAACTTTTTTTGTGTTTAATAAAAAGGAAAATGAAGGCGAACAGTATTACAAGGACCTGTAATGGATTCCCGGCGTAATCCTCATCATTCCACGAGAATACCACGCCGTAAGGTGGTAAAGCTCCGCTCGGATCGCCTGTCTGGTTGAACATCCATCCAAAAAGCTGATGATTTAATTCATCAGATGGTGTAACAAGATTAACGGCCAGATTTCTGAGCGGATTTAATAGAACCTCCGGCAAGGTGCCCCCATAAACATGGTGGACGATCAGATTTGCAGTTCCAAGCGGAGATTTAAATGTGACCATGTTCCGGGTCCAATATCCAGCATTCAAAAGAAAAACCGTCATCACAACGACGACCGTAATCAGCAGCCCCCGCTTCAACTTTTCTTTACGCAAAATCTGTAGTACCAACAACAAGAAAAATACAAAGGCATATAAATAGAAGGTTCCTTTGGTGAGCAAGCCAAGACCCAGAGCACAACCACAAAAAATGTATTCGATCCATGTTAATGCCCTGATTTGTGAAAGGCTTATGTAAGCCAGGAAACATAAAAACCATAGTCCCGTCACCAGGTCATTCTGTGTACTGGATGACTGGAGAATGACGGTAGGGATGCACATGGCAAAGAAAGCAGCCATCCATTGAGCTTTTCGCGATCCACCCAACAATTGAGCAATATATGAAACGATCAGGATACTACCCACATAAGCCAGCCATTGGATAGTATTCGACAATGCATCACTACCCCGGAATAACCATAAAGTCATTATGCCTTCTTCCGCCCATATTGGAAAAGCAAGCTGGTTTATATAAGCCGTACCATAATGGCTCAAACCGCTGTTTTGGATCCAATGGGCAACCCTCGGCATATGGTAGAGAAAAGAATCATAAGTATTTGGTGGTGATAATATCCCTGTGATAAATGTGAGTGTCAAGACAATAAGGATTAACGCAATAAATAAATACTCTATCTTCCCTTCCAATTGAATAGACGAACATAGGCGCTTTATGCCAACAATCAATAAATGCTTTTTCAATCCCAAAATAATATTGAATGCCAGTAATATTCCCCAGCTTACCGTGACCCACAAGGTATTAATACTGTGGAAGATCCCCAATATTTCAGAAGAGAGCGCAATAAAACAGCCGAGAATGATCAGTGTTTCAATAAATGCTTTCCTGGCGCTTCGCTCTTCTAAAGGTTGAAGACGTTGTAATGCAGAAAGGTCAATATAAAGCAGCAGCCCCGCCAATATGGGGATAAGGATCAACATTTCGTACCGCTGGTTAATAAATATTTCAACAGATTCATTCTTCTATTCCTGAAACCATCTTTGGGTATCCACGTATATCGAATGTAATAGATTTTTGAATTCCTGCGAACAACAAAATAAATTTAGCTGCTCCATTATATAACCAATACCATCTGAGGAGGTATTCCACATGGTCGCAATTCTTGAAGTCAATAATCTGGTAAAAAAATATGGTGAAAACACTGCAGTAAAAGGCATTTCTTTTAGCATCAAGGAAAGGGAGATCTTTAGCCTGTTCATGGCCGGAGAGAATATTCATGTTAAAATTCATTTGATTATTATTTCTTATCCATAGTGAGCAGGCAATGATTGACAAACCGAATATTCTACTGGTGGATGACGAATCAGCTATCACTGATAATCTGGCGCCTTTTCTGGAAAGATCAGGTATAACCGTAACGGTTGCAGCCAATGGCGAACAAGCACTTAAGGTAATCGAAGAGAATACACCCGACCTGATCGTGACGGATATTCTGATGCCAGTCATGGATGGGCGCGAACTACTCAGACGGTTGCGTCAAAAAGAGAACTGGATCCCTATAATCATGCTGACCCAGGTAGGGGAACCATCTGAGCGTGTTATGGCTTTGGAAGAAGGGGCGGATGATTATCTGAACAAACCGTTCGATCCGCATGAACTTGTGGCGCGTATCCGGGCAGTCATCCGACGCAGCCAACCCGGGCGGCCGACTCTGGCAGCCTCCTGGCGCTTGACGAGCCAGTCTTTGGCGCTTGACCGGCGGGCGCGGCGGGTCTATCGCGACGCCAGGGAGATATACCTGACGCCCAAGGCATTGTTGCTGCTCGAATACCTGATGACCCATCCCGATGAACTGGTGACCCGTGAAAGGTTACTGGATGTAGTGTGGGGCTGGGATTATCCGATTGGTACGCGTGCAGTGGATACCCGCATCGCAGAATTACGCCGCAGCCTGGAGGATGATGCCAGCGATCCAACTTATATCGAAACGGTCAGCGGTATGGGATATCGCTTTATCAGTGAGGTGAAGGTCATCGCATGATGTGGCGACGAAGGCTCATCATAGCAGGACCTTCTCTCGCAGGGTTGGCAGCCAACTTGCTGATCGGTTTGACGCAACTGGATAACCGGATTATTTACCTGCGCTCGGATGTAGGGACTTTTGTTTTATTCTGGGGGGTGTTCTTTTCACTAATTGTCTGGGGAGTATTCAAACTTCAAAAGTTGGCAGACCGGATGAGCCTGAAGATCCTTTTTGAAGCCAGGGAAGATCGACGCAGATTTTTGCGCCGTCTGGACCACGAATTAAAGAATCCGCTAACCGCGATATTGGCTGGCTTGGCAAACCTGTCGATATCTGAGCATCAACCCACTAACGGCCGTCATTTAAGCAAGGAGCGTCGTAACACCATAAAGAGTGTCGAACAACAGGTTCAGCGCCTTTCAACACTAGTTGGCGATCTGCGCAAACTGGCCGACCTGGAGATTCGCCATATGGAATTCAGCTCAGTCAACCTGACCGAGGTTATTGAAGAAGCATACAGCGTGGCCAAGACGCTTAACGGAGCGGAAAACCGCAACTGGTCGTATTCAATTCCCCGCGCACCCTGGCCACTACCGGTAATCTGGGGAGATCGTGACCTGTTGTTCCTGGCTTTTCATAACCTCCTGGATAATGCAGTTAAATTCACCCGCCCGGGTGACATGATCGAACTGCGCGCATTTGAAGACAATCAGATGGTATTCATTGAAGTGGCGGATTCCGGTCTGGGTATCCCCGATCAGGAAATACCTCATATCTGGGAGGAACTGTATCGTGGAGAAGCAGCGCGCAGTATTCCCGGAAGTGGTCTGGGTTTAAGCCTTGTGGCTGCCATCATTAAACGCCATAATGGTCAGGTTTCAATCTCAACCCGCAACCGCCAGGGAACAAAATTCACGATAAAGATGCCGATCAAGGAAGGCGGGCGCAAGTAGACCCAAAAAAGATCTCACATAAAGAATATGAATAAGTGCCTGCTTATCGTGGTAATACCCCTTATAGTCCTCTTGAGCGGCTGTGTAACATTAAAGGTGGGGCTTGAGCCATTGCCACCCCAAACGCCCACCGTAAACCCTTCTCAAACTCCTACCCGATCGATCCAATCCCTCGGTCCTGATTACACTTCAGGTGTAGTGGTAACAGGTTGGCTCGGGGAAGTCTATAGTCTTGCCACCGGTAACAAATATGAAGATGTATTAAACCTCGAACCACAGGGGGCGGGCATCATCGGCATTGCCGGTGCCGGTCCCGATGCTGACCGGCAAATCACATTACTGCGCGATTCGGGTATGCAGGCGAATTTCTGGGGTGTTCTGACTTGCGGTGTTGATGATTTCAACGGCTGCCAGCTTCTGGTTGAACGCGTCCGTCGCGAAGGACCCGGTCCCTTTTTTGAACTGGATCGGGTGGAAGGCTGGTATGGAACACTGATTGGTGAAGTACCCGGAACAGAGTTCGATAATGCTTTTATACTTGCGGGAGATTTTCCCATTCAATTCGGTCTGGGCAGCAGTATTTCCCTCATAGAAGAAGCCATCAAAAACCTGGAAAACACCAATATGGGCGTACGAATTTGGGGTCAGGTCATCTGCGGGGTGCCGGATGCTGGTAATTGCCATATATACGTGACCGATTTGAACATTGTATCAAACGACAATCCGATATACCCTACAGAAACGCCCTCTGTGTTGCGCTCCAGTATCGTACCTGACAGCACCTGGTTGACATACAAACAGGAAATCCTCGGTCTGAAGTTTAAATACCCCTCCGATGCCTCGGTGACCAATTGGGGGGCTACCTACCTGCCACCCAAAAAAATGCCTCAGAGCGCGAGTGATGAAGAGATCCTCGATCTAATCAACCGACGTTTCGGAAATACATTATGCATCGAAATTGAATACCGTTTCGGGTTTATTTATATCTCGCCCCCTCCCAACCGAGGGGAGAAGTACGTCCAATGCTCACGACAAAGCCTTTTATCTGGTGAGATCATCAACAAAACCGAATCGACGATAGTCGGAGACTCATATCAAATCTTTAATGGCGTTGAATTTACGGGTGATGGTTTCACCCTTGACAGGCATAATGAAACCTTCGCCGCTCTGCTGGAAAATGGATGTACAATCCAATATGGCTCCAGTTCCGACCCGGATGCGACATTTGCATCTTATCTTCTGTCAACAAAACAAACACTGCTTGCCATCCTGGCATCAATGCTATTCACCACACCCTGATAACGAACGGAAACCAAGTTTCCGGGTTATTTGGCTCCGGGAGGATTATCCTGGAACAGATCGAGCGAGTCTTCGATTTGTTTTCGAAACTGGCGGGTGTAAAGCTGGTAATACTTACCGCCCGCCCGTAACAGTTCGGCATGGCTGCCCATTTCTGCTATGCGACCGTCCTCGATGACCAGGATGCGATCTGCACGTTTAATGGTGGAAAGCCGGTGGGCAATGATAAAGCTCGTGCGATCCTTCATGAGTGTTTCCATGCCTTTCTGGATCAATACTTCAGTCAGAGTATCCACCGAACTGGTGGCTTCATCCATGATGAATATTTCTGGTTCTGCCAGGACAGCCCGCGCCAGACTGATGAGCTGTTTTTGTCCTACCGAGAGCATATTACCACCTTCACCGACATTTTCATCATACTTCTTTTCAAAGCTTTGGATGAAATCATGAGCACCGACCAGTCTGGCAGCCTTTTCGACATCCGCATCACTTGCATCCAGGCGTCCATAGCGTATATTATCCCGGATCGATCCGGAAAACAGGTGCGGGGTTTGAAGGACCATGCCGATGCGTGATTGAATCGCATGCAGGGTGAAGCGGGTGTAATCCTTCTCGACGATGTAAATGGCACCCTGGCGGGGTTCATAAAATCGGCACAACAGATTGACAATAGTTGATTTTCCTCCACCCGTCGGTCCGACCAGGGCAATGGTTTCACCACGCTTCACCTGCAAATTGAAATCTTCCAAAACCGCGTCATCAGATTCATAGCTAAAGTAAACATGGTCAAACAAGATATCCCCGTGGATCGATCCCGGGTCGAATGCATCCGGCCGGTCAGCCACCTCGGGTTTTGCATCAATCAAAGAGAAGATACGTTCGGCGGAGGCAATGGCATGCTGCAGCTCGGCAAAAACACGTGCAACATCCTGAATAGGCCAGATCATGAACATCAGATAACTAACGAAGGCCTGGATGCTGCCAACGGTCATAAAACCGAGTTGTGCCTGACTGCCACCGTACCAGACAATGCTGCCTAGCGCAAAAGCGGAAATGACTTGCACGGTCGGCAGGAATAATGCGCTCAACCAGGCAGCCCGAAAGCTGGAACGGTACATGCGTGAGGTCAACTCTCCAAACTCGCGCATGTTTTCCCCTTCACGACCGAGCGCCTTGATGACACGCACCCCGGTGATGTTCTCATTGTAGCTGCCAACGATCCTGGAATTGGCTTTTCGTACTTGGCGGAATTCCTTGAGGATATGCTTGCGGAATTGAACTGCAACATAGACCAACACGGGAATAATCACAAAAATGATTAATGCCAGTTGCCATTTAATGATGAACATGAAGATGAGCGAGGTGAGAATATTAACCACCGCCCAGGTCGTATCCAGAATACCCCAGGTGACCAGGTTACCAACCCGGTCTGAATCTGAAGTGACGCGCGACATGATCCAACCAACCGGGGTCTTGCTGTAATATGAAAGCGACAGATCTTGAAGGTGATTGAACATGATTTGCCGCAGGTCATAACGTACCCGCTCGCCCAGCAGACCGACCAGGTAGATAAAAATAAATACCAAGCCTGCCTGGATGAGGATCAGTGCACCATAAAGAGTCAGATAACTGGTTAAAGCCTGGGGATCCTGTTTGACAATGCCCTGGTCGATGACCTGCTTGCTGATGAATGTAAAAACCGCATCGATGATGGATGTGAACAGGACCGCAAGGATGAAACCAGCCAGGTAACGCCAGTGCGGTTTGGTCAATGAAAAGATGCGTGTGAAGATTTTCCCAGTAATCTGGCTCTGGAATTCTTCTTCTTCAAAAAACTGGTCAGACACCGGCTATCTCCTTCTGCAATTCATCTTCAATCCGGGTCTGAATATTGAAGATCTGGCGATAAATGCCCTCCTCGCGTAAAAGTGCTTCATGACGTCCGCGCTGAACGATCCTGCCGCCATCCATGACGAGAATCAGGTCTGCCTGCATGATGCTCTGGATACGATGGGCAATGACAAAGGTCGTGCGGTTAAGCATCAGGTTTTCCAATGCGGCTCGAATATCTGCCTCGGTCTCGGTATCGACTGAAGAGGTGGAGTCATCCAGGATCAGGATCTTCGGGTTTTTTAACAGTGTGCGAGCTATAGCGACGCGTTGTTTTTGTCCTCCTGAAAGGGTCACACCCCGCTCGCCAATCAATGTGCTGTAGCCCTTGGGGAAGCTCAGGATGACGTCATGAATGGATGCTGCCCTTGCGGCTTTTTCAACATCCGCGTCAGACACCTCGCGTCCGACACCGTAGGTGATGTTTTCACGAATGGAACGGGAAAAGAGAAATGGCTCCTGTTCCACAATGCCGATCTGGGTGCGCAAAAACCGGCGAGAATAGCGCGTCAATACGACGCCATCCAGCGTGATCTGCCCGTGCGTGCAGTCATAGAAGCGTGGCAACAGATTTACCAGAGTGGTCTTCCCAGAACCGGTTGATCCCAATAGAGCAATCACTTGTCCCGGTTCACACTCAAAACTGATGTCCGCAAGGACTTGATGCCCTGAATCGTATTCAAACCCAACTTTCCTAAAGCAGATCTTACCCAGGACATCACCTGCTGGAAGGTAATCGCCATCATCCAGTGGTTCGCGGACATTCTTAATGATCTCCATGACACGCCCATAGGATACCAGCCCACTGGACATATCCACGATCAATCGTCCGAGGTTGCGGATCGGGAAAATAACCATCACCACCATACCAGCATATGCCAGATAGGTGCCAATGGATATTTCCTGGTTAATTGCCATCATGGCACCAAAGAAAATCCCGAGGAGGACCTGAAAACTACAGACAGCATCAGATATTGGCCAAAACAGGGAGTGAAGCACATAGAGTTTTTTCCCGCGCAAGTACTTTTCCCAGTTATCTTTATCAAATTTGGTCATTTCGTACGACTGGCGCGCAAAAGCTTTCACAACCCTCACACCTGACAGGTTTTCCTGGAGTGTGGTTGAGAGGGTTGCTTCCTGCTCCTGGTAGGCTTCGTATGCTTTGATCAACTTTTTAAAGAAAAATATTGAAACCACAAGGATCACAGGAATGACAATTACCGAGATACCGGCGAGTTTTGGGTTGAGGTTGTATATGGCAGTAAAGTTGATGATGAATAGTATGATCACCCTGCCAGCTCCGATTGCCTGGTCCGCAAAGAACCTTCGCAAGGTATCCACATCTGATGTACAGCGTTCGATCAGGTCGCCAGTGGCAGTCTGATCGTGATAAGCAAATGGCAGGTGCTGGATATGGTCAAACAGGTAGTTACGCAAACGGCGGGTGATACTTTCAGCCGATTGAGCAGCCAACCACCCGCTTAGAAATGAGAATCCTCCTTCGATTACTGCCAGGCCAATGAATCCTGATGCGATCACAGGTAATTGGATGGTGGAATCGTGGGCAACGAAGACTGTGTCAATAAAATAGCGCAGTAGCAGATAGGTAAGCATGCGCGCAGAGGCAGACACCGCCAGACTGAACATGGCTGCGCTATATTTCAGACGATAGCCTGTTAACATATGCCAAAGGCCGATCAACCGGTTGGTCGACATCGCCTTGCGCAGATCATAATTTATTGCTGAAGCCTGGATGCTCACTGTTTAATATTCTCCTGCACTATCGCTGGGTTGACGCCCTGGATCACCCACTCGCTTTAACGCAAGAAGCGAATTATACACAACATTTCCGCCAGATGCAGCAATGAGATGTTCGGATTTGACATAACAGGAAGGCTGGCTTTTATTGTACTGATGAGGTCACTGGAATACCATCGCACTCATAACCGGTTGGCGTTTTTCACCATCCAATTGTCAGACCAACAATGACGTATATCAGGCTGGCAGACGCACAACTGACCAGCATCACTGGCAAGCCACGTTTGTTCCAGTAACGAGGTGTAATGGGCGTACTGGTTTTTTCGGACAATGATATGATAAGAATATTGGTAGAGGCACCAATGATTGTGCCATTGCCGCCAAATCCTGCGCCAAAAACCAAAGCCCACCATAGAGGTTGGATATCCACTCCACTAGATTGAAGTTCCAAAATGATCGGTATCATAGCAATGGTGATTGGAACGTTATCAATGACAGCTGAGGAAAATGCAACGATCCATAGGAGGATAAGACCGATGACAGTTGGTGGTAAATCTTTCATACCGTAAAATACGGTCGCCAAGGAGTGCAAAGCGCCTGAAGCTTCCAGACCACCGATCATCACAAAAAGAGACCCAAAAAATAACAATACATCCCATTCGACTCTCTTCAGTGTTTGTTTAAGATTGGAACCAACCCAGAGGAAGGCAACTGCAGAAGAAGCGAGAGCGATGTACGCCGGTGATACTCCAAGTTGGGATTGAAAAGCCATACATGGCATAGCGGCACCCAATACGATCAGGACCTTATTGATCGTTTGCTTATCCTTGATTGCCTCGGAAGGTTTCAAGGATAATAATGTATCGCTGTCGACCTTTACCTCCAATTCCCTGCGAAACAGATACCGCAACAGAAAACCAACAGCCACCAGGACAATGATCACGATCGGCAATGAATGCGTCAGGAAATCAGTGAACACAAAACCAGAGGCGGATGCGACCAACATATTCGGGGGATCACCAATTAATGTGGCAACACCACCTGTATTGGAAAAAACCGCTTCTGCCATCAGGAAAGGTCTTGATTCCACTCCAAGGATCTCGCAAATAAGGATCGTAACCGGAGCAATTAAACCGATGGTTGTGATGTTTGGCAAAAACATTGATAGCGCTGCACTGATCAACCCTAAAAGAAACAGAAGGCGGATCGGTTTACCCCTTGATAAACGACCAGCCATAAGCGCCAGATATTGAAAAAAACCGGTTGGCTCGAGCAATTCCACCAGAATCATCATGCCAAGCAGTAATAGGATCGTGAAAAGGTCAATGTTGGCCAGGGCTTGTTTTTCAGTGTAAAAGCCCATCATTCGCCCAACGGTTACCATGACCAATGCACCCAGTATGGCTATAACCGTAGGGGTGAATTTTTCCCACAGGAATAATCCGAGTCAGACTAAAACAATGATTGCGGAAATGATGATTGCAGTCATTGAACTAAGTCTGTCGGTTTTTATGTGAGACGGTATGCCATCGGCTGATCAACCCCCGCCCAACATCCACATGGGATAACAAACCAACCAGCCTGCCGCTGTGATTGACCACCGGCAGGTCATGGATTTGATGTTTTGTCATGATCGCCGCAGCATGAAATAACGTGAAATCGATTTCCGCTGAGACCGGCTCAGACATCAGATTGGAAACTGGTTGGTGAAACTCCTCTACTGTTGGAGAGGTGTTTTCTGTAGCGCCCAGATCGTGGAGAAAATCAAGATCGCCAACCAGATCTAATGAATCCGGCATTACCAGGTGGAGAATATCGTTGAGAGCCAGAATACCCACCAGGTGCGAGTTCGCATCGATAACAGGTAACATCCCAATCGGATTCGCGACGAACAGGCAGATTGCATCCGCAACAGACTGATCGCTGTGTATGGAAATAACACTCTTTTTCATGTACCTGTTAATTTTCATGATCAACTCCCGACCGAAGGAAGTTCCCCATGGTTGATGCAGATCAATGACAAGCCATACTAATTACAAGTAATCAGTCGAATACAACATGGATAATACCATGTATCAAGTGATAGATCGGTTTTTTACTCTGGGGAGGCTAGATCAAATTACGTTTGAAGAGGTCAATAAAAACCTTGACGATGCTGGGATCGAACTTTTGCCCACTCTGTTCCTCAAGGTAATCCAGCATCTTTTTCTGATCCCACTTTTCGCGATATGTACGCGTGCTGCCGAGCGCATCCCATACATCCACTACTGAGAATATACGCGCTGCCAGCGGAATTTCTTCCCCCTTTAATCCACGCGGATATCCCAAGCCATCCCATCTTTCATGATGAGCATACGGGATATCCAATGATAGGCGTAGATAATGAATTGGTTGCAATAACTCATAGGCATACTGCGGATGACGTTGGATGATCAGTCGCTCCTCGTCTGTCAGGGGTCCTGCTTTATTTAGGATGTAATCGGGAATTCCCATCTTTCCAATATCATGCAGTAATGCGCCGCGGCGAATATTCACGAGGTTGTCTCCTGAAACACCCAATTCCAATGCAAAGCGAACAACCATCATAGCCACCCGTTGAGTATGTCCGATCGTTTCCTTATCCCGCAAGTCCAGTGCTCTGACCCAACCTTCAAGAGTGCTATCATAGGCTGCGGTCAGATCCGCGAGAGTGCGCTCCAATCGATCGAACATCTCATTGTTTTCAATGGCAATGGCAGCCTGGCCAGCAAGAGTTTCATAAAATTCCATCCAGCTTGAATCCGTCTCAAGCCGGGATCGATTGTAGACTTCAATGACCCCTTTGACCTGCCCTTTCACAGTCATGGGGGTTGAGTAACCCACTACAAATCCTTCTTGTTCAAAGATGTGTGGGAGTGTTTTTACATCACTGTCGGATTCGGGGTAACGAATCGTTTGACGGTCAAGGATCGTTTTACCGGAATGACTATCTCCTAGACTAAAACTCCCGATCATCTGATCTGAATAATTGAATCCGCGGTCTGCAGTATATGTCAGCATTTGATCGCCGGGATCATATGTCAGTATCCTGACCGCATCAACCCCCATCTGGTTCATGACCTGGTCGACGATCACGGAAAATACGATGCGGGCATCAAAACTCGACGAGATCACCACGTCGATGGAATGTAACGCGCTGACCCGTTGTATCTGGATTTTGGCACGGTCTTCATTCTTTCGAAATTCGGTGATATCCTCTCCGATACAGACAATCCCGGTTACCACCCACTCGATATTGCGCAGGATGGTATTGTTCCAGGCGATAATACGTTTCAATCCTAAGCTGGTCAGGATCAAGGATTCAAAATGGAGAGGAATCTGGCCGTTTTTTATACCCGCAAGATAGGTATCAATGAATTTGTCATCTGGTTCGAGGAAGCGATTGAAAAATGAATTCCCAACTACTTTGTTACGTGAGCTGCCAGTTAAATTCAATAAATAATCATTAATAAATTCCACCCGTCCTTCGTTATCCAAAACCAGGGCGGCCAGGTTGACTGTCTCGAGGAATTCTCTGAAGCGTCGTTCAGATTCCCGTAGTTGATCCTCTGTTTGTTTGCGATCTGAGATATCCCTGAAATTAACCACCACCGCGCCGACATCCGGGTCGTCCAGCATGTTGGTGGCGATGGCCTCAATCCATTTCCAACTACCATCTTTCGCTCGAAGGCGGGCTTGATACGCTATTGATTTATTGGGGGTCCGGCGTAATTCCATCCCAATCCGGCGCATTTCCTCAACGTCATCCGGATGCGTAAGGCTATGCGAATCGGTGCCGAGCAATTCTTCAGGTGCATAACCAAGGATGCGAGTAACCGATGGCGAATAATAGAGTCGTTTGTTATCAGCGCCAATCAAACTGATGACATCATGTGACCTTTCGATTAAAGCCTTGAAGCGACGCTCATTGCGCTCGATCTCTTCGTTGATTTGTTTTGTATCGGATATATCGTGATAGTTTATGATGATCCCACGGATGGATGGTTCGTTGAGCTGGTTTGTCAATGTGCCGTCAATCCATTTGTAATCACCTGAGATATGCCGGAATCGCGCCTGAAGGTTGGCAGTCATCCCTGGTCTTTTTGATACGATCCTTAGCATTTTCTTGACCATCGCTACATCATCGGGATGGATCAGGCTGAGCATATTCATACCAATTGCTTTTTCGCCAGATATGCCCAGAATCAAATGATTTGATGGCGCCCGATAAATCACGGTGCCATTTTTTTTGATGATTATAATAATATCGCGTGTGTTATGGATCAGCGCTTCAAACCGCTTTTCTTTGATACCAAGGAAATTCTCGCGCCGTTGGTGTTCAAGTTCTTCAGCAATACCTGCTTTTCTCAAAACCATCTGATCGAAAATAACCTGTGGTTCCCGGATGGGATCCTGATAAAATGCTGCAAATAATCCAATGGGATTTTTTTCATCATCCAGAATGGGGTAACCAACATACCCATGGATCCCCCACTGTTGAATCTGGTAATCTTGCGGATGGTATTGCTGGACGAATCTCTTATATACGCGCGCTTTCTTTTTAATTACTAAGCCACATGGGGAGTTTGCCAACGGATATATAATGTTTGATACTTTTTTACCTTGTTTTAACAGTGAGAGGGTCTGAATATTGCTGACACCCTCCCCTTCCAATCTTCCTATGAAACAATAATCCGGTTTGGCAGAACGGAAAAATGACAATAAGATAGTATCGATTTGGGTTCTTCCCAAAATCTTGTTGATCCCATCCACCGGTCTATATTTCCTTCTGTTCATTATCAATATTCAGTTCCCTGAACAACCGCACTTACTTATTTCACGCCAATACTATTTCAATCAGTCCGCATTTGTAGATTGAAAAAAGCGTATCAAAATTGTTCAAGCAGACATTTTTTACAATATGATACTATTATAGTCCTTTTCCCACTATTTGATACTATTTATAATAATAAGTGCAATCAAAAGAGGGTAATGGTTTATTACCCTCTTTTTGGTTCAATTGTCAACCGGTCTTTGTCAGCATGGATCCTAACGCTTGCAGCAATGTGTTCGCGATTATCGAACCTGATTGTTTGCGGTAAGGAGCCTGTTGCGTACCCTCGGTGGACATCAAGGCGTCCATCAGGGAGGTCATGGTATCCTTGCCTTCTTTCTTGGACTGAAGATACTTAAGACCTCCTCTGGCCAGCCTGGCCCAATCAACGGTTGTTGGAACACCCTGGGAAGTGCTTGAACCGCCAAGGCTTGGCAGCAATGATCCGAGAATATCACCCAAATCGGAACTGGATTGTGTGGAAGCTTGACCTCCCCCCAATAATGTCTGAAGGAGGGTCATCGCATTATCAGCCGTTACGGTCTTACCCTGAAATTCCTGGGCTGCCTGATCAAGTGATTGCGTGTAGTACTGTGCTGATCCACTTTGTTTTGACCGCAGCAATTGGGCGGCATACTCCAATTGCGAAGCCGAATCCGAACCTTTCTTCTCTTTTATGGCTTGCGTGATCACATCAAAAATCTCAACCATGTTGTCGCCATGATCGTGGTTGTAGTTATCCGCCTGGTTCAACTCTATCTGGCTTTGTTTTAAAGCATTACCGACAGCCTGAAAGGCTTCCAATAAGTTGATCTGATTTGTGGCCATGGGTTTTCACTTCTTCATCGGAAGATTCGCCGGAAGCTCCGGTATTTTCAATTCAGTACCCGGTCGGATAATGCCCGGGTTATCTCCAATGACCGTTTTATTGAATTCATAGATCACCATCCAGTAATCACGGATGGCTGATCCATAATATCGGAGTGCGATATGACTCAACGTGTCATCATTGCCGACCTTATGGGTGGCAATCACTTTGGCAGTGGGGCGAAAAAACCAATTTGCAGGTATCAATGAAGGTGTCTTGGAATTCCCTTTGAGAAAATCTATTACCTTTTGTAACAATGTCCTATTCTCAGTCATTGAATTATCCTCCTTGGGATATTAATCCATAATAACATAGTTTGGTTTTTCCACAAGAGTTGACTGCAATCGAATGGACATAAGAAATGGGATGATAAAATAAATTACTTTCAATCATCATAAGAATGTTATATTAATAAGCATAACAAAATGTCTGAACTCACTAGTCAATCTGGTCAATTTTTCCTGATGTTTGAGAGGATTCTCAATGATTCATCACGGTGATTTCCGGGACTTCAAGCAAATTGGAGTAGACTCAATTCACCTGTGGGACATAGCGCTTGATGATACGACCCACTCCCTGGAGGATTACCGGTCGATCCTCTCAGATCAAGAACGCGAACGTGCCAACCGTTTCAGTTTTCCAGAACTCAAAAGGCGGTATATCATCGCACATGCATGCTTGCGTGAAATCCTTGCCGGTTACATTGATGTCGAGCCCAGAAGCGTCGCTTTCACGACCAATGCTTATGAAAAACCCTCATTGGTGGAACACCCGGGGAAACCAGACATTCATTTCAACCTTTCACATTCTCTTGATATCGCTGTCATCGGTATCGTAAAAAACAGGCGGATCGGGGTGGACGTTGAATGGGTGAAATCCCGAAAGGATCACATGAAGATCGCCGAGAGATATTTTTCACCCGGCGAGATTGCCGCCCTCAAACGAATAAAAAATGAACAAACAGTTCAAGCATTTATCCAACTCTGGGCAGGCAAGGAAGCCTTTATTAAAGCGCGGGGTGACGGGATGAGCCTGCCACTGAACCAGTTCAGCCTGGAGAGACTGATTGAGCATCCAGGTAAAATAAGCTGCAAGGTCGAACTACCAGGAGATACAACCGCCTGGTTTGTTTATCCAATAAAGTTAATAACCGGTTATCTGGGCGCTGTAGCGGTTGAAGGAGAAATTCGGGATATTCAGTATTTTAAAGAGTGAATATGGATCGATGCGACATGCATCGAAGGGTTTGATAACAACTATTTCCTATGTCATTGATTTTATTGTATTGTATAGTCTGTTAATGATTGCTTGAAGCTCGCTTATAGATTTATCAATAGCAGTACGGTGATCCCCTCTTAAATCCAGATTGACCGATGTATCAATGATCATCCGCCGTTTTGGGGGATATACAGCCATGGGTTGGATGGTCAAAGGTAACCTGGTGGATTCTTGATACATCTGGCTCAGCCAGCAAAAACCCCCTAGGAAAGGACGTATCTCTTCCGTGTTTTTATCATCCCGTTCCGGATGTTCCGGGAAGATCAACAGGCTTTCCCCGGATAGCAACAGGTCCAGACTTTGGTGAAATGCTTCTCTACACCAGCCTCGATTGCGATCGACAGGAACCGGCTGGCAACTGTTGATCACGCCGACTGCAATCGGAGCAAGCACATTGGATATGCGCCTGCCGATATGCCCATCTAGATGCCAGGCAGGTAGAATGAAATCCTTGTATAGGTAATCTGCGGTCCGGGGGATATCTATCATTTCAGCGATCACCCAGGGGTGCAGGCGCACCGGTAACGTGATAAATATGGAAAGGGGACCAAGACTGCCGGCGTGATTCGAGATAAATACCTTGGGGCAGTCAGGAATGATATTCTCCAAACCATAAACCCGGTATTTAAATGGTGTTCCCACCAGACGCGCGGTTTTATAGAGTAAATCAGACATGGTCAATTAATAATCAAGCTTTGTATGTTCAAAGCCTATGGTGGTTTATTACACTATTGGTTTTTAATGTAATTTTAATATTATAGCACTTACCGGTAAACCCTCCCTTGATGATATAAAAATATCGGGTTCAATTTATCCGGTCTTATCTCAATTCATACCGTGCCAGCCTCCTGGCGCATGAAATAATTTCTAACCAAATTGATTAATAAATATCTGTTAGATTGGACTCGCTTCCGGTAGGAGTTTTGTAATGATCCTAGTTCATGGTAAGCTACGATAGGCATACAAATGACTAGATCGTCGATGGGTCTAATCGAATTATTAAATATCAATTTTCACTTAACGGTATAATCCCTTTTTTGAGAGATACTAACCGCAAACAATAGCCCATGAAAGATATTCATTCCATTCGAGAAGATTTTCCACTGCTGGCAACTCACTCCAGCAATAAACCGATGGTCTATTTTGATACCGCCTGTCAAAGCCTTAGACCCCGACAGGTCATGGATGCCATCAACCACTATTATCTGGAGGAGTCTGCCTGCGGAGGACGCAGTATGCACCATCTCGCGTCAGCCGTCACACGCGATGTCGACCTAGCACGCGGTATTCTCGCGAAACATCTCAATGCCAACCGCAAGGAAGAGATCATCTTTACCCGCAACACCACAGAGGGGATCAACCTGGTGGCAAATTCGCTCGATTTCAAAGCGGGTGATGTCGTTCTCATCTCAGACAAGGAACATAACTCAAACCTTCTCCCGTGGCAAAGGCTGGCTCAAAAATCCGGTGTAATCGTCAAAATTGTCCCCTCCCTGCCTGACAACACGTTTGATCTGACTGCTTACGATCAATTGCTGGATGAACCGGTTAAGCTGGTATCGTTTTATTACACGTCCAACCTGGATGGCGTAACAATACCGGCGGAAGAGATCATTAAAAAAGCGCATCATCAAGGCGCGCTTGTACTGCTGGATGCTGCTCAAACCGCGCCGCATCATAAAATCAATCTGAAAGCGCTGGGTGTCGATTTTCTGGCACTTTCGGGTCATAAAATGCTCGGACCGTCGGGGATGGGTATTCTATACGGGAAATACGCATTATTGGAAAAAATGGAACCCTTCCTGGTTGGCGGGGATACCGTCTCAAGCACAACCTATACAACCGGAGAGTTCCTGCCACCCCCCGCCAAATTTGAGGCCGGATTGCAGGATTATGCCGGCATCCTCGGAATGGGCGCGGCCGTAAAATATCTTGAGAGTATAGGCTTCGATACCATTCAGAAGCAGGAACTGCTCCTGAATGAGCATCTCACCCGTGAGACTCAGGATATCGAAGGTCTGCATTTGATCGGCCCCAGCAACGCCCGGCTACGTGGAGCTATCTTCACCTTTTTTATCGATAAACTTGATTCCCATCGGATAGCATTAATGCTCGATCAAATGTCAAACATCATCGTGCGGTCGGGTCAACACTGTGTCCATTCCTGGTTTCATGCGCGGGGGATTACAAGCTCTGTGCGAGCATCC
>Ga0105152_10000060_pt1 | contig 24123 bp, 14 predicted proteins | sample LakBais05cmmetaG_FD_81534 | JGI IMG/M metagenome (GOLD analysis project Ga0105152, IMG submission 81534) | Lake sediment microbial communities from Lake Baikal, Russia to study Microbial Dark Matter (Phase II) - Lake Baikal sediment 0-5 cm | ecosystem: Environmental > Aquatic > Freshwater >...
CCTTTTGGTTTTGTCAAAGGGCCGGTCGCGAAAAAAAGCGGCGGCGGGGTTGATATCTCGATAGGGATTACTCTTGCCGGTTGAGGAAAAATTGCAATCGGGAAGTGGGTATTCAGGGCGAAAATTATCAAAAGAGCGTGGCCGGCAATCGACAGGATAAAGCAAATCTTTCTCATGATCAGGGCGATGGCTATTGGCCATCAATTCTTCGCCTGCCAATAGTACGTTTTGCGGCCGCAGATGTTTTTTTTGGATTCAGCGCCCGATCCAGCTATTCCAATTCCCTCTTTACCCCTGCCCGTTTTCGCAGTATAATCGCGGCATGATCTTAACCATATTCGGCTATGCCAAGACCGGCAAGACCCTGCTCTTCAATCTGCTCACCGAAAAAAAGGAAAAGGTCTCCAAGTTTTCCACGGCCAGCAACGAGTTCCACAAGGCCATCGTCGACATCCCCGACCCGCGTCTGAAGAAACTGGCCGATTTTTTCGAAACGCCGCCGGTGTTCGCCAAGATCGAGTTCCTGGACGCCGGCGCCATCTCCCTGGGCGAAGTGAAAAGCTCGACCTTCATCGACCTGCTGCGCCGGGCCGACGGACTGGTGCACCTGGTGCGCGCTTTTCATGACGCCGAGATCGTCCACGCCCAGGGGAGCATCGATCCGGCCCGCGACATGGCCGCCATGGAAGACGAGCTGAAAACCACCGATTTTCTGACCATCGATAAGCGTTTGGAAAAACTGGCCGTGGATATCAGGAAAATGAAAGCCAGGGAACTGCAGGAGGAGTTCGACCTGCTGCAAAAGCTGAAAGTTTTTTTGGAAACGGGAAAACCGTTGCGCGAATACCCCTTCACGGAGAAGGAGGAGTTGCTGGTGCGCGGCTTCAAGTTCCTGTCGGTCAAGCCCCTGCTCAACCTGATCAACGCCGACGAGAACACCATGAAGACCTATGCCGCGCTGGCCGCTCCGGTGCAGAACAAAAAGTGTACCGTGCTTTTCGCCGGCAAGATCGAACAGGAGCTTCTCGAACTGGCTCCGGCGGACAGGCCGCTGTTCCAGCAGGAATACGGCTTGGCCGATTACCGCTACCTGCGCGACGATTTCGTCAAGACCAGTTACGGGCTAATGAACCTTATATCGTTTTTCACAGTGGGCAAGGATGAGATCAAGGCCTGGACCATCGAAAAGGGTTCCAGCGCTTTTGTCGCTTCCGGCAAGATCCACAGCGACATCCAAAAAGGGTTCATCCGCGCCGAAGTCATTGCCTGGGGAGATTTTTTGGCCTGTGACGGCTTTGCCAGGGCCAAGGGAAAAGGGCTGCTGCGTTTGGAGGGAAAGGAGTACATCGTTCAGGACGGCGAGATCGTCCACTTCCGCTTCAACGCCTAATATTGATTTTCCCCGCGGCCAGAAGTTTTTGCACCAGTTCTCCTGCGGCGCCGGCCTGTTCACGGCCAATGCCGGCGGCGTTGAAGACCAAGACACCGTATTCGGGTTCGGGATAAGGGAAAAAGCCGATGAATATCCCCGACAGTTTGTTGCGCTCCAGTTTCGGCGTGACGCGGACAAAGGTGCCGGTTTTTCCTGAAACTTTGAAGTTCAAACCGTTCTGAAACCCCTGCACCGTGCCGTACAATGCCGCTTCGCGTAAGCCCTGGCGGACCAGGGCGCGTAATTTTTCCTCCAGGACCGGCAGGCGAGAATGCCCGGCTTTCCAGCCCGGGACGGAGCGGCCGCTGACCAGCCAGGACATCGCCGCCAACAATTTCAGGGGCGGGAAACACCAGGCCGGGTTCAAACCGACCATGGTTTCCCGGGCCGTGTATTCATGGTTGAGGTCGGGATCGTGTATCTGCGGCACCAGGTCCAGGGAGTCGAGCAAAGCCACGAAATCTTCCAAGGGTACGTGTTCGGCCGCGGTCATGAAATAGCGGTCGCAGGAGTTGGCCAGGGCCTGGACCAGGTCCTGGTTGCGGTGGCCGGCGCGGAACCAGCAGCCGTCGCGCAGCGGCAGGTTGGGCGAGGAGGGCGGGCAAAAAACAGTTTGCGCCGGATCGAATCCCTCTGCCTGGGCGAGGTAGGTCAGGAAAACCTTGAGCAGCGATCCGGCCGGCAGGGATCGCTCAAGGAGCTGTCCGCGGTCCTCCTGGAATACGATGGCGCCGCTCCGCAGGTCCACGACCAGCTGCAGGCTCTGGGCGGGCAGGGACCCGGCCAGCAGCAGGAGCAGCGGCAGGAGGCGTTTCACCCGCCCGCCGGGCTTTTCAACTGGTAGACCACCGTCTGCTTGAGCAGCTGCTTGTCGCAATCGGAGTATTTTTCGATGCTGGCCACCCGGCGCAAAATTCCCAGCAGCGGCTTGAGCAGGTTGTTGAAAATCCCCCGGTCGTCCAGGTAAAATTCGGGGCTGGCCTGGGCGGCGGCAATTTCGCCCAATGAGTTGGCGATGACCTTGTCCAGCCTTAAAAAACCGTAGGCGATGGTGTTGGCCCCCAGCGGCTTGACATGGTAGACCGGGCTCTCCTGCGTTCGGAGCAGAACATCAACGCCTTTCTGTTCGATATCCAGCTGTTCCAGGTAGCGGCAGGTCAATTCCAGGCGCCCGGCCAGGGCCTCTTTCCAGCGCCCGGCCTCTTCAACGCTTGCGCAGGCGAGTTTCAGCCAGTGGCGGTTGTGCAGCACCAGGCGCGCGTCCATGTCCAGCTTTTTGACCAGCAGCAGTTTTTGGGGACGGTTCAGCCCGGCCGGCCGGTCGGCAGCGACGAAGTCGCTCAGCAGCAAATCGATCTCGCCCGGGTCAGAGCTCATCAGGACCAGGTCCCCATCGGGGATCGACTCGCCGCCCAGGGAGAGAATTTTTTCCGGGCTTTTTTTCAAATGGTAATAACGGATCTCGCTGATCTTTTTCGGAGCCGCGGTCAGGAAAACTTCGGCGGCCTGCCACTCTTTTTTCATGCGCAGGATATCGGGATTGTACCAGTACGATTGGAAATAGGGCGAAGCGAGGATGGCCGGGGTGAAGCGCATGAATATGTCAAAGGTTTTCTCGGCCAGGTTTTCGCTGTCGCTGCAGAATATTTTCTTTCCTGCCTTGATCTTTTCCAGCTGGCTTTCCATGGCCCGGGGCGAGTTGGACAGCAGCAGCAACCGGTTGGCAAAGAAAAAGCAGAAATATTTTTTGCCTTCGTTGTCGGTCCTCAGGAAATAATCGAGGCCAGCGTGGGAAAAGGTCTTGAACTTGGAGCGCTCCAGGTAAAAACGGCTCAACTGGTAATCCTTTTCCTCCATCTCCAGGGCGGCGAAGAACTGTAGCTCGCGCACGTTGTACAAGTGGAGGAGCGCCCTCTGCCTGGCCAGCTTGCGCAGCTGGTCCAGGCGGAATATGGTGGAGGTGAGTCCCTGGTAAACGGCCGCCGCCTCGGTGAATTTCAGATACAGTTTGCTGCGGCTGAAGGTCTGCTCGGCCTTGGAGGCGACGAAATCGCGGTACAGCGACTGCTGGAAATCTCCCAGCAGCGCGGCGGCGTGCTCAACCTGCACGGTCAGCAGCGGTTCTTCGGCTTTCAGCAACGCAGCCAGTCCCAGTATCAAAAGCCACAGGACTTTTTTCATGATTCACCTCCGGTATTGGCCAGGTCCTCGCTGATGAATGTCTTTGCCGGGCGGGCCTGGAAGCGGGTCAGCCGCTTTTCATAGTCGGCCAGGTTTTTCAATTTTCGCTTTTTCATGACGCGCACCAGTTCGCGGGCGGCGTCGGCGTCGTTCTGGCTTTCCAAAAAGGCGAAGTACTGCCTGAGGAAATTTTCCAGCGCCGCCGGCGTCATTTTCAGCTCGTTCAGCCGTCCGGCGTATTCATCGAGGTCGTAATCCGAGTAGTAGTATTTCTCGATCTGCAAAGAAGAATTGTTGATGACGGCCGTGGCCAGGTCCGGTCGCTTCTGTTGCATGAACAAACTGAAGAGCCGGGCCGTGATCTCGGCCGGCTGCTCGAACCCGGGCCAGAGGCGAATCTCGTCCGCTTCCAGGACTTCGATGATCTCGCGCGGCGGAGACTGGACAAAGCCGGCCTCGACATATTCGCGGAAAAGTCCGCGCACCCCGGCCGCATCGTTCCGGCGCTGCAGCAGGCGGAACAGCAACGCGTACACGCCGGCATGCTGCTGCCGGCCCTGACGCAGGACGGCTTCGCGGTCGGCAAAATACTTGACCAGCAGCCCCTGCGCTTTTTCGGCCAGCGCCGGTTCGGCGTTGTCCGTGATTACGCCCAATAACGCCCGCAGCACGGCGTCGGAACGGTTGCCGGAGCGGATACTCAGCAAGGCCTGCAGGTAGGCGATGCTTGAGCGGTTGAGGCTGTTGGCCAGCAGTTTCAGTTCGTTGGTGAAAAATGCCGCGTCGGGCTGGGGGTCGCCCTTAAGAAAGATCTCGGCGGCTTCCAGCATGAGAGCGTTGTTGTAGCCGAACTCGGCGCTCAGATCGTTATACACTTCCAGGGCTTTGCCCGCATTGCCGCTCTTCAGGAGGAAATAGATCCACTGCTTGTAATTGAGGTCCTTGTTGGTGGCGTCGGCGGCGACCCGGTTGGCGTATATTTTCATCTGCAGGCCGAAGTAGTCGCTCTCCCGGCCATGGGCTTTGAACAGATCAACCAAGCTCTCACTGAAATTTCCCTTGCTGAACTTGTCAATGATCTCCGCGACGAATGTTTGCAGTTCCGGGGCGCTGTTTTTTTTCAGGATCAGGGCGAGCTTCAGGCGCCAAAGGTTTTCGTCCGCAGTCTTTTCCAGGGCCAATGCCTGGTTGAGCAAGGCTTCGGCTTTGAACAATTGATTTTTGGCCAGGTAATGGGAGCACATGTCGCTCAGGATCTCCTGGCGCCTTTTCAAGCCGAACCGGCCCAGACGGTTTTCGGCCAGGGCGTACAGGCTTTCTTTTTCATTTATCCAGTCTTCGGCAAGCAAATGGTCCAGGATCGCATCCGACGCGGCGGCGATGCCCGACAGAGTTTCCATGGCGGTGGCCCGATCGGCTTCATAGGTTAGCTGCAAAAGCGCGAAATAGTCGCCGCGCTTCTGATTTTCCTCTTGCAGCAGGTATTTTTTCAAGGGCGGCCAGGCGCGGTCCAGGGCGCCCCAATCCTGCCAAAGTTCCAGGTACATCTTGCAATCGGCGTAAGTGACCAGCGCCATGCTGTTCACAGTCTGCTCGGCTTCGGTCTTCCGGCCGCCGGCAAATTGCAGGCGCGCCAGCTTGGCCAGAACGGTGTTGCTTTTCTCCAGGGCCAGGGCGTTGCGATAATAGTTTTCGGCTTTTTCGGGCTCACCGCTTTCACGCAGCTGGTCGGCGGTCTTTTCGTAGGCCGAAGCCGTCAGCGGTGATTTTTCGGCCAGCGAATACATGAAGCGGCCGTCGCGGCTGAAACGGTAGTAAACGAAAGCCAGCTTGAGGCGGTCGGCTTCCTCCAGGCCCGCTGCCGGGGAACGCAGCAGCTCGCTGACGCTGCGGTCGTTGAGGATCTCCTGGCGCAGGGACTCGTCGGGCTGTTTCTGGTAAAGCCCGATCAAAAACAGTTTGCTTTGGCGCCAGACAGCGGGCTTGTCGGAAAAGGCCAGGCGCACGGCCTGGCGGGCCGGCTCGAACAGATCGCGGCGGAGCAGTTCGTTGAGCAGCTGGCCGCGGAAATAGAACGGCTTTTGGCACAGCTCCTGGATCTCCGTGTTCAGCTTGTTCTCGGCCAGGTAGGCCAGCAGGTCGGCGAGGTAGGCGTCTTCGGCGGCGAAAGCGCTGTTTTCAGCCGAGACCTTGCGGGTCAGGACAAAGGCGTTGACGTAATGCTTCAGGTATTCAAAATAGAGTTCACGGTTGCCGGACAGTTTCAGGGCCAGGATGGCGGTTTGGTAAAATTCACTGGGGGCACGCAGCTTGAAATGCTCGTAATTGACCATGTAGTCGCGGAAGAACTCGAAATTGCCCCGGGCCAGGTGCCATTTCTTGAAAAAATCAACATAGTCGCTGACCTGGCCGGCGGAACGGGGCAGATCGTTCAGGTAATAATTGAGATAATATGTTTTGATCAGCGTGACTTCCAGGTTGAAATTCAGCCCTTTCAGCATGTCCTCGGCGAATTCCAGGTTGCTCAGGGCCAGGAGATCGTTTTTGACCGCTTCCCGGAAAACCCCGATGTCGGCCGTATTTGCTTCGCGCAGCATGTTTTCGCTCCAGCGGAACTTGAGGAAATCCACCACGCGGTCAAAGTTGGTCGCGGCCACGTCGCCGCCTTTGCTCTCTTTCAGGGTTTTGATTTGTTGGCGCAGCGATTTGAATTTTTCAAAAACGTTCAGCACCTGGTGGTTGGCGAAAAAAGTCCGGGCGACGCCCGAAAGTAGCTCGGTATCCAGGTAGTCGCGGCCGATCTTGTTCAGCATGCCGTCATAGAATTGGTTGGCCAGGGTCAAAGCTTGAAGGGTTTTCTTTTGCTTGAGCAGCAGGTCTAGGACCGCGGCATAGGTCGAATCGTAGGGCGACACCCTGATCAAGCGGGCAATGATCTCGCCCAACTCCTGGTCGCGGCCGAGCAGGGAAAGTTCCTCGGCCAAAGCCAGCAGCACGTCGCGCTTGTTGTCGGTGATGGCCAATTGCTTCTTCAGGATGTCCAGCGCTTGATCATGGCGCTTGAGGCCGGCGGTGATGCGGAAGATCTCTTCGTAGAGGAATTCCTGGTGCGGTTCAATCTGCAGGGCTTTGCGCATGGTTTCCAGTGCCTTTTCGTCGTCGCCTTGCCAGCGGTGCAGGCGCGCCAGCACGACCGGCCAGCGGAAATCGCTGGTCGATTTGTCGGCTAGGCGCAGGTAATAATCGCGGAAACGGTCGTTCAGTTTCAGGGCCCGAGCGGTGAAGAACGACCATTTCAGGTTTTCGACGTTCAAGGGGTCGCGGTTGACGGCTTCAATCAGGTAGTCGATTCCCTTTTCATTTTTTCCCATGCCGAGCAGGATCCTGGCCGTTTTGCGGTACAGGGCGAAAAGCTTGCTGTTCTTGACCGCGGAACTTTCCAGGCCGGCGCGGATGCCGTCGGCAAAGAACTGGACCGCTTTGAGCAATTCGGCCTCATCCTGGCCGGACTCCAGCGCCCGCAAGTATTTGAGCTGAACGGCTTCATCGGCTGGGCGCATCTTGATCAGGCGGCCCAGAACCTCCCTGGCCTCTGTGTAGGCTTCTATTTCCAGATATTTGTCGGCCAGTTCGTTCAGCAGCAGGAGGCGCTGTTTCTCGTCCATCTGGTCCAGCCTTTGCTTGATGACCGCAAAGCCGCTGGCGAACTGGCGGCTGCGCCAGAGAAAATCGAGGTATTCACGGAAAATGGCCGCGAATTTGTACGTGCCGTGGAAACGCGTCAAGGCTTCCTTGTAAACAGCCTCGGCCTGTTGTTTCTGGCCCTGGTTTTCGTAAAGCCCGGCCAGGCGGCTGTAGTAATTAAGAAAAAGCGGGTCGATCTCGAGCAGCCGCTTCATGACGGCTTGGCTGACTTCGCCTTCGCTCTCGCGGTTCTCCATTTCCTGCTGGATCGCTTCCAAGGCGTTGATGTCGGTTATGGCGGACAGGGCGTTCAGCAGGAACTGCCTGGCCCGGTCCAGGCGCCCCTCATCGGCGTAAAAGCGGAACATGAACAGCGCCAGGCGTTCGGGCCGGTTTTGCCGGTCATACTCGGCCAGGGTGTTTTCGAACAGAGGGCCATGGTTTTTGGCCAGCTTGAGCAAGTGGTTGCGGATATTGTACTCGCTTTCGGCATAGGGTTCGAGCGCCGTGACGCAATCGAAGAACGCCAGCAGCGAGCGACGCCACTCCTTTTTATCTTCCAGGAACAGTGCTTTGAGCAGCAGCAGGTCCTGCTGCGGTCCCAGGGTTTTTTCGCCCCGTTCCACCACGGCCAGGGCCTTGTCAATCTGAAAAAACGACTTGTGCAGAAAGGCCAGCTTGGAATAGCCGGAAACACTGCCGGGCTCCATTTCCAGCAGGCGCTCCCACAGTTTCTCGGCCGCAGCATAATCGCCGGCATAGGCCAGGTAGTTGCCCGGTTCCTCGTAATAGGCGGAGTTGAGCGGGGCGATCTGCCGCAGTTGGGAAAAGGCGGCCGCGAGCCCGGAGAGAAAGCCGGGGGCCGTGCCGGAAAACGATGCGCTCAACCGCGCCAGCGTTTTCCACACGCCTTCGTTGGCGAAACACCCTTCCTTGATGACATCCAGGTTGTCCAGGCTGCGCCGGTAATCGGTGCGGTCGAAATGGTAGAAGGACAGGTAGCAGTTTTTAAAGAATTCATCGCCGCCGGCAGCGTCATCGGCCAGGACCTGGCTATACCCTATGCGGTTGAAATAGGCGAACATCTTCTGGCGGATACCCTCGTCCAGGAGAAAATATTTCAGGTACAGCTTTTTCAGTTCCGCATCATGTTTCAGCGGATCCTTTTCCAAAAGCTGCAGCAGCCGCCCGGCCAGCCGCGTGTCGGTCGGGAAGCGCTTCAGGGACCTGCGGTACACCCCGAGCAGGAATTCGCTTTCCATGTTCTTAAAGTTCATGTCGCTGCCGATCAAAAAGGCGGAGCTGAAATCGTTCAGTTCTTCCTTCTCCAGCGTATCGGCCAGTTGCAGGCACAGCTCCTGAAACTGCAGCCATTTCTTGCGCTGCAGGAAAAAGCGGGCCAGGCGGTGAAAGAGGGACGCGTCGGCGAACTGGCGGGCGGTCAGGCGGTAGGCCTGCTCCAGCTCGCCGAGTTCCTGGGAATCCTCCAGATAGGAAATGTATTTCAGGTAGATCTCTTTGTCGGCGGGATGGGCGGTGATCTGCTCCTTGAACAGGGCGAGCAGCGGCAAAAAGCCGCCGCGGCTTTTCAAGAAATCGGCTGTACGCGAAAGCCAGTGGAGGTAATCGCCGCGGTCGACGGCAAGCAGTTTGCGCAACAGGGTTTCCTGGGGACCATACATTTTCAGGCTTTCGTAGCATTGCAGCTTCATTTTCAGTACTTCCGGGCGGTCCCCGGGAAGCGCCTCCAGCAGCTGCAGGGCGATCTTATACTGGTGCTGGGAGTGGTAGCGCGAGGCCAGTTTCAGCTTCAGGTCGTTCAAACCCGGGTAAGCGGGGAATTTCGCCTGCAGCAGCGCCAGCAGCCGGTCGATGTAGGAATAGTTCAGCAGCAGGTGGTACTGGCTTTCCAAAGAGTTGACCGCCGGGGCCAGGGGATTGGAATTGGCCACCAGGGAAATGAGGCCGTTCAAAAAAGAGATGTTGGCATCGAAACTGAAAATGATCTTCAGGTTGGAGACATCGTGGCGCTGCCGGAGGTATTCCCCGCGGGCCAGCAGGTCGATGATGGCGGCGATGACTTCGGCTTCGGGGCGGTCATTGAGGGCGCGCAGGTAAAGTGCCAGGCTGCGGCGCGGCTGGTTGAGGGCGTTCAGCATCAAGGCCCAGGACTTTTTGTCTTTTTCTCCTTGCAGCCCCTCCAGCAGGTCGTCGATGCGGTCGCTCTGGCCGCTGATGTGGGCATGGATCAGCAGGATCGCCTTGCGGTCGGGGCGGCCCGCTGTTTTTTCCAGGTAGCCGTCCAAACGGTGCTCGTTCTGCATGTAGGTGAAGACGTCGGCCAGAGCCTGGGTGTGCCGGAAGGGATCGAGGCGCGGCAGCCAGAAACCCAGGATTTCATCGGCGGCGCAGAATTTTTGCAGCGTTTCTTTGCTCAAGCGGAAAATTTCGCCCAGCCGCTCGGGATAGGCAGTGGCCATCTTTTCCAGGTGCTGCCAGCCCTGGCCCGGAGAGGAATTGGCGTAAAACATCTCCGTCGCCCGCAGTTTCAGCGCGAAATCGTTCCCGGCCATCTCGTAAAAAGCCGCGATCTCCTTTTGCAGTTCCGCTGTTGGCCAGGAATGATTTTTCAGCACGTTGATCATGGTTTCGTATTCGGGCAAACAGGCAGGATGCTTGCGGAAAAGCAGGTGGTAATATGTAATGACTTCTGGGATCTGCCGGTAGGAAAGCATCAGGTCGATGGCGAAACGCAGCGCTTTTTCGTCGTAGCCGCTCTTTTCCAGCAGCCGCTGCAGGTCGCTGCGCACTGCCTCCGTCCCGGAGCGGATCGCCTGCAGGCGGATATAATCCTGATAGACATCGCGGTTGAAATTTCCGGCCAGGAAATTGCGCAGGTTTTCCATGATCTGGACGTCGGGATAGGGGAAGGCCATTTCTTGGCCGTCGATGGTGACGGGGCGGAAATACAGGGAATCCAAATTATTGTCCTGGGCTGTCGCCAGGGACGCCAGGCCGAGCAGAATCAGAAATATGATCTTTTTCATTGGCTCACCTCGACGGTCACGGTCTTGCTGAACTGGTTCTGGGCGAAATCCACCGCCTCGATCACGAAGGCGTACGCTCCAGGCGAGACCCCCGGCCCGATCTTCAGGTGGCCCCGCGATGAAGCCGAGAGCGGATCGTATTTCAGCTCGACCTTGCCCAGCACCGGGTTGAAGGCGGTGATGCGGCGGGTGTCGCGCGGGGCCCGCACCTCGAAGCGCAGCACGTCGCCGGGGCTGACCCTTTTTTGTTCCAACCCGACGCCGCGAAAAACCGGGGCGCTGGCGTCGACGAGGAATTTCTTTTTTTCCAGGTAGACATGACCTTGGCGGTCGCGGAGAATGACCTGGCACCAGTATTCGCCGTCAGCGGTATTGGCCGGGACGATAAAACGCGTACGCCAGTGATCCGCGCCGCGATTGTAGACCAGTTTTTTGGTTTCGCCGAAGGGCAGTTCGGCTTCCACGGCCACGATGTCGGGGTGGGTCTTGACGATCAGCAGCGGATCGGCCGGGCGCATGGCCTCGGGCAGCAGGTAGCTGCGGTGGGCGGCCAGCATGGAGGTGTATGGGGTAATGATCTTGAAGCGCTTGGAGAGCTGGATGATCTCCGTGACCCATTCGGGTTTCTCGCCTGCGGCGGCGATCTGCTCCAACAGGAATCGAATGCGCTGGCTGGCCCAGATCTTGGCCACTTCGGGATCGCGGCTTTCCTTTTCCGGGAACACGATCCGCTCTTTTTTCAGCATTTCGCTCCCTTGCGAGCGGTAGAGCAGTTTATACTCCTTGGCGCCGGGCTGGCTGTATTTGCCGCTGACCCGGATGCCGTTGCCCGGGAAAACGCCGGAGAATTTTTCAGGATAAACGGCGCTGACGTCGGGAGAGGAGAACAGGAAGTGCAGTCCGGAAAAAAACCGGCTGGCCAGAAAGCTGGCGAAAATCTCCAGCTTTTCCGCCAACCCGGCCCCTTCCTCCAGGGGCTGGTAGTATCCGGAGCTGATCTCGGCGAGCTTGGCCAGCAGCTGACTGTTCTGGCTTTTGCCCAAGCCGATGATGAAAAAACTGGCCGCGGGTTTCAGCCGGCTCAGTTCGGCGAAGCGGATCTCGCCCAGGGTGGGAAAGCCGTCACTGAAAATGACCGGACGCTCGCCGGCCGAGGTAAAATGGCCCAGCACCCGGGACAGATCGGAACCGGAAGCGAGCTTCAGTCCGTAGATTTTGGCGAAGGTGGCCTGGATGGCGGCCGCTTGTGGCGGCTGCCAGCCGCCGTCGACGGGGAATATATCCTGGTTGAAGCCGTAGACCTGGTAGAGCGACCCTTGGGGCAGGCGTTTGAGCAGGGCGCTCAGGCTCTCGATCTCCAGCTGCAGGTTCTCCGGGGTGATCGACGTTGAAAGATCCAGGACAAAATGGTAGTGCCCGGCGGCCAGGTCGTCGGTTTCACCCTTGAGCACGGCCGTGATCAAAAAATAGCCGTCCGGGTCGCGGACGGTCTGCAGTTCGGGTGAAACCGCGTAATAATCGGTGCGGGCTTCGTCCTGGCGGTAAAACTGGAAAAACAAATTTTCTTTGCGCTTCAAGTTCCAGCGCAGGCGTATGTTCCTGTCCAGCAGGACATCAGTCAAGCTTTTTTCCAGGGTGAATCCGTTGTCTTTGACACTGGCGTCCAGGTTCAGCAGGGATTCTTCGCGGACCTTTTCCAGTTCCAGTCCCGAGCGTCCGGAGAGGGAGACGTTCAAGTGCCGAACCTTCTGCCCCGGACCACTGTCGGGGGCGATGTACAGGGTGAAATACTGGCCGAAATCGAGCAGCGGCGGCAGGTCGATATAGGAAAATTCGACGCGTTTGTAGGCGAAGGGCTGGATGGGGGCCACTTTGATGCTGATCATCCCGGTCTGGTGGGCTTCTTCGCCTTCGGGCCGGATCGCCAGCCCGGGATCGATCTGCAGGTACTTGATCTCCTCGTAGAGGCTGCGCGCCCGCTTTTTCTCGAGAATGACCCCGGGGATGCGTTCGCCGTTTTCCCAGATGGCGAAATCGTCGAACAGGCCGTTGCTGCGGATGAATATTTTGTATTGCCCCTCAAAGATCTCGGGGCTGTTGTTGTAATAGACCTGGGTGATCTTTACGCGGGCGAAATGGCCGTTGAAACGGACGTCGATGTCCATACCGGCCATTTCCAGTTCTCCTTTTTTCACTTGGCGATCGTAAAACGGCGCGGCCGGGACCAGCCGGGCGGTCTGGGCCCAGGCAAACCCAACGGCCAGGAACAGGATGCAAAACAGGGCAAAGCGTTTCATGGTCACTCACCTCCCCAAGTATTTGACGACCATCAGTGTGACGTCGTCAGTAAATTCGCCGCGGCGGCAAAAATTTTTGAGATCTTCGATCAGGGCAGCCTGCAGTGCCGCTGCCGGCAGGAGACGCCGCTCCAACACCGCGGCCGCCAGTCGTTCCCGTGAATATTCCTCGTCCTTTTCGTTGCCGGCTTCAATCACGCCGTCGGTGTAAAAGACCAGGATATCAAGGGGCTCAAGGCGGAAGCGGGCCACGGGATACTCGGCCGCGGCGAACATGCCCACCGCCAACCCGCTCGTGTCCAGAAGCAGCGTAGCGCTGTCGCGCACGACCAGCGGCGGCGGGTGGCCGGCATTGATGTAGTCGAGGTCGCCGCTGGCCACGTCGATCTTGCAGGTGAAAGAGGTCACATACAGGTTGGCTGCGGTGGTTTCGGCAAGCAGTCGGTTCAGATAACCGATGGTCGCGGCAATGTCGCCGCCATGGCTCAGGTTGAAAATGAAATTGCTGCGAAACACGGCCATCAGCAGGGAGGCGGGAATACCGTGGCCGGCGACGTCATTGACGCTAAAAACGATCTCCCGCTCGCCCAGGGGCATGATCTCATAATAATCGCCGCCTACCTTGGATGACGGGATATTCAGGAAAGCGATGTCCAGGCCGGGAAAAACAACGGGATCCTGCTGCAGGAACGACTGCTGTATAGAGCGGGCTATTTGCAGTTCCTTTTCGATTTTTTCTTTTTCCAGCATCTGGCGGATGAGCACAGCGTTCTGCAGGGGGATGGCCAGGAAGGCGGCCATCCTGGTCAACAGTCGCAGGTCGCCCTGGCTGAATTTTCCCCGTTTTTTGTTCACCGCCTCCAGCACGCCGAGCAGGCGATCTTCCATCAGCACCGGTACGCCCAGAAGGGAGCGGGTCTGGAAATTGGTTTTACGGTCCACAATCGTCGTGTGGCGGGGGTCGCGGCGGCAGTCATCGATGATCACGCCCTGGTGTTTTTCAGCGATCCAGCCGGCCACTCCCTGGCCCTTTTTCAGGATGATCTTCTTCAATTCATTTTCATTGGCCCCGGTGGCCGTTTCAAAGATCAGTTCCTCCTTTTCCGCATCGAAGATGAATATGGAAGCCTCTTCGCAACCCAGATAGCCGCGGATGCCGGCGGTGATCTTTTCCAGCAGCAGGCTGAGATTGACCTCGGAATAGAGGTCGAGCATTTCGCTTTTAAAACGGCTGATGCGGTCCAAGTGGAATCACTCCTGAGCGGAGCGGCCCTTGTTTCGCCTGCCGCTCGCGGATTTTTTGCAGTCCATGGCTCCTCCCGACGGTCACTATAATGAAGGGGGAAAAAAAAGTCAACGCAAACGGTCTCCCCGCAGCCAACTCGCTTGCCTTTCCGGCCCTTTTTTATACCAGGTGGGTATATTTTATTTCGGTTGACATTCCCGGCAAAGGTTGTTAGGCTTTTCCTGTAATTCATTCTGGATCCGGAAGGTCAGGAGGCGCGCATGAACGGATGCCGGGGTCGGCGCTGGCCGGCAGTAACACTTTTTTTGCTGTTGCTGGGCGGTCTGAGAATTGCGGCCGGGGCGGGGCTTGAAAAAACAGCATCGCAGTCGGCTGGCAAGGTCCGGGGCCTCGAAGCGCAATATGCGGAAGGGGAGGTGCTGGTCAAATTCAAGTCCGGGACCACCCTGGCCGCCGCCGCCGTCCTGGCCGCCGACCTGGCAGTGGACGGCATGCGCGAGTTCCGTGTCCTGTCGCAGATGCGCCAGCGCCTTTTTTTGCTGATGCGCTCGGCGCGCCTTTCCACCCGGGAATTGCTGGCCGCCCTGCAGGCCAACCCGCAGGTGGAAGCCGTTTCCCCCAATTATCGCCGCCGCCTGCAGCGTTTGCCCAATGACCCCAAATTCACCAAGCTCTGGGGCATGAGCAAGATCAACGCTCCGGCGGCCTGGGAAAAAACCGTGGGTTCGCCCGGAGTGGTGCTCGCCGTGCTGGACACCGGGGTCGATTACCGCCATGAAGATCTGGCGGCCAACATGTGGCGCAACCCCGGCGAAATTCCGGGCAACGGCATCGACGACGATGGCAACGGTTTTCGCGATGACGTCTACGGCTACGACTTCGCCTCCGACCGCTCAGGCAACAACGACAGTGACCCCATGGATATCGACAGCCACGGTACGCACGTGGCCGGGACCATGGCCGCGGTCGGCAACAATGGCGCCGGCGTCTGCGGCATTTCCTGGAACGTCCGCGTTATGGCTTTGAAGGGCTTCCGGCCCGACATGTATATTTACGATTCCGATAGTATCGAGGCCATCGAGTATGCCGTTTTGATGAAGCGGGATTACGGCGTCAATCTGGTGGCCATCAACGCTTCCTTTGGCGGCAGCGGCGAAAGCCAGCTGCAGAAGGAAGCCATCGCCGCAGCTGGCAGCCAGGGCATCGCCATGGTCTGTGCCGCGGGCAACGATGGAACGGACAACGATACCACCGCTTTTTATCCGGCCGGCTACGATCTGCCCAATATCATCGCGGTGGCCGCGACCGACAGCAATGACCAACTCGCCTCTTTTTCGAACTACGGCGCCAACGGGGTCGACATGGCCGCCCCCGGGGTGGGCATTCTCTCCACGGTCCCGGCCGGCAAGGGATTGGAAGCGTGGCTGAAGTCGGGAGATGACGTTTTTGACGCCAATCCCCTGGAATTTTCCGGACTGACTTCCGCCTCCGGCCTGACCCGCCCCATCTATTACTGCGGCCGCGGACTGAACGCGAACTCTTTCCCGGTCGGGGTCAGCGGCAACATCGCCCTGATCGAACGCGGCGACAGCACCTTCAAGGAAAAAACGATCAACGCCCAAAACGCCGGGGCCGCGGCCGTTGCCATCTACAACAATGAGCCGGGAAATTTTTCGGGGACCCTGGGCAATGCCGGGAGCTGGATCCCGGTCATTTCCCTGGCCCGGGAAGACGGTTTACAGATCAAGGCCCGGGGCATTCATCAAGTCACCCTGGTCAATTGCCTGGCGAATTATGGGATCATGGACGGCACCTCCATGGCCGCCCCGCATGTGTGCGGCGCCCTGGGGCTGCTGGCCGCCCAATTTCCCAGTGACGATCTTTCCAAACGCATCAGCCGGCTCTATTCCGGTGCCGACCGCTTGGCGTCACTGGAAAACAAGATGAAAACCGGTGCCCGTTTGAACCTGGCCCGTTCCATTTCGCAGAGTTTGGTGCTGACTATGACGGTTTCACGCCGGCAGGCCAGCGTCTGGGTGGTGAAAAAAGATTTTGCCCAGGTGTATTTCAGCATCGAAAAAGACCCCGGGTCAACGATCAGCGGCGAGACCTACACGGTTTACCGCAAAAACTCCGGCGGCAGCTACCAGGCTGTCAAGGAGATCGCCGGCAGCGAGATCCAGAACGGCGGATATTCCTATTATGACAAATACCTTGACCGCGCGGTGGTCTACACCTATGTGATTCAGGCCCGGGACGCCCAGGGCGAGGTCATCGCCCTGTCCAACGAACAGAGCATTTGAGGTGCGGAAATGAAGAAAATATTGATCGCAGTCGCTTTCCTGACATTTTGCCAGCTCCTGCTGGCCGGCGGCGGCAAGTTTTTTGCCAGCGCCGGCGCCGCCGCCGTGTTTCCCGGCGACAGCCGCTTCAAAGATTTTTATGGCAGTGTGCAATTCAGTCCGGAGTTGAAAGCTGGATATAATTTTTTCAAGAGCTTCTATTTCTGGCTGGGCTATAGTCTCTTTTCTGCAAGCTATACTGTTCCGGTTTTACTTGATGAAGCCAATGTCAACCAGCATTTCCTGTCTGCGGGAGCGGGCTGGGAGACCCGGCGCGGCCGCCGCCTGCAGGCTGATCTTTTCGCCGCCCTGCTCCTGGCCGGATCCAAGGAAAAGGCCATGGGCGAGACGGTCAGCAAGTCGGCGCCAGGTTTCGAGGTTGGAGCGGGGCTGCGTTATTTCCTGAAAAAAAAGATTTTCCTGGAAGTGGCAGTCGCCTATGCCGGCGCCTGGACGACGGTCCGGACAACGGAAGAGGACATTGATATCATTCTGGGCGGCCTGCGCCTGAGCAGTCGGTTGGGTTTCCGTTTTTAAAAAAAATCTCAGAAACCGCGGATAAAACCTAGGAACTCTTCGGGGCTGAGAAAACCGGAAAAGCGCTCGCTTTCAGCGCCCCGGGGATCGAGAAAAATAACCGTGGGCATGCCGATGATGGCCAGTTCCTTTTTTAAAAGCTCGTTTTTTTCGCTCTTGCGGGTGAAGTCGAGCTTGACCAGAACGTAATCCCGCAGGGCGGCGCGGACATCGTCGCGGCTGAAGGTCTTTTCGTCCAATTCGCGGCAGGCCGCGCACCATGCGGCCCAGGCGTCGATCAGCAGCCGCTTGTTCTGCGCGCGCGCTTTTTCTTTCGCCAGAGCCAGATCATCAAGCCAGGGCAGCGCTTCTTTTGCCTGCGCCGCACCCGGAACCGCCGTTGGAAAGAATCGTTTGGAAAGTCCCTGGTAAAACAGGACGGCGCCGCACAAGAAAACCAGGACCACGGCGGTTTTGGCCAGGACCGGAGCAACGCCTCCTTCCGCCTGGGGCCGGAACAGGCCGAGGCCTACTGCCAGGGCGATCAAATATATTCCCCAGGATAGCAGGGTCAGCCAGGGTTTGAGAATGTTAGCCAAGAAAAAGATGCCGCCGGCGATGAGCAGGACGGAGAAAAAATATTTCACGGTGCTCATCCATTTGCCGCCGCGGGGCAGGGCGGCGATGGCCCCGGAAAATGTCCCGGCCACAAGAAAAATGACGCTCATGCCCAAGGAAAAAACGAAAGTCAGCCAGAAACCGAGGAAGACATTCCCCGACTGGCTGATCCAGGAAAGCAAAGCGATGAGCACCGGACCGACGCAGGGGGCGGCGATGACGGCGGAAATCCCGCCGACGATCAAGGCGCCGGCGATGTCGCTTTTGTGGCTGCGGGACACCTTGGACGATATCCAGGCCGGCACCGGGATGGAAAACAGCCCGGCCAGGCTCAGTCCCATGACGATGAAAATGGCGGCGATGGCCGTGACCACAATGGGATTTTGAAAAGAGATGCCGATCAGCGAGCCGGTCTTGGCGGCAGCTACTCCCAGCAGTGAATAGACCAGAGCCAATCCCAGAACGAAAAACAGGGAGAGGGTGAAACCTTTCAGTTTTCGTCCGCCGCTGCGGCCGCCCACGTAGCCCATGATGATGGGAATGACCGGGTAGACACAGGGCGTCAGGCTGGCCAAAAAGCCGGCCGCGAAAACCAGGATGAACAGCAGCAAGGATGTCCGGCTGAGCTGGCCGCGGATGAGATCTTCCAGCCGGCGCGGCAGCGGTTCGTTTTTGCGACCTGCGGCGGGGCCGGAAGCGCTACGGAAATCGGGCCCGATGCCGACCTGGATCCGGCTCTGATCGGGAGGATAACATAGCTCTTCCGGATATTCCTGGCAAATTTGAAAGGAAACATCAAAATCAAGCTTGACCGGAGTTTTGATGGGTTTCAGGCTTTTCAGAAGAACGCGGACGCTGAATTCTCCCTTGAAGACGCTTTCTTCCCCGAAAGGGACGCCGGCCGGGAAAATGGTTTTGACCACGGCGGCGAAATCATTTTTAACGACCGTGATGGCGAAAAAATTGTTTTTCAGATCAGTGATGTGGTATCCGGCCGGGACCTGGAAGTGGAAATCGACATATCCTGATGCCGGGGCGACCCGGGCGGCGATCCGCGGCCGCACCGCTTCCTGGCCGGCGAACTGGGCCCAGGCAGCGTGCCAGGCGGCAAACAACATGAATACGGCCGCGAATATTTTCTTTTTCATGGGGCTTCCATAGTAGCAAAAAAACGCCGTGCGGTCAACTGCCCGGTTTTGTTCAAGGAACAGCCGCAACGGACTTTTACGCACCGCGTGTTTGTGCTACAATTGGCTTGCAAGTGGAGGTTGAAATGGCAAGAAAAAAATATGTTTTGTGGCTGGCGCTGGTGCTTGGGATTTTTATGGTCATCGGGGCGGCCAAAACCGTGACGGTTGAGAGCCGCTGGCAGAGATCGCCGCTGAAGGTCGACGGCGATATCAGCGACTGGATGGCGCCCGCCTTCAACACGGAAAAATCGATACAGGTCGACTACGCTTTCGGAAATGACGCGGAAAATCTTTATCTGATCTTCATTTTCAAGGATCAGAAATACTTGAGTTCCCTGGCCCAGACGGGATTCTTTGTCTGGTTCAACGACCAGGGCAAGAAGAAAAAGATACTCGGGGTGCGCTTCGAGAAAAAAGCTCTCAGTGCCGCCGAGCTGATCGCCGTGATGGAAAAGAAAAGCGGTCCGCTGAGCGAGGAAAAGAAAAAAGAGATGCTGGTCAAGCCCGCCTACGTCGTGAACCAATTCGTGGCGGTTAACGGTGACAACGAGGACCAGACCGGCCTGATATTCAAGCAGCCGCCTTTGCCGGAATTCATTTCCAAGTCCGCGGCGGGGCGGCTGGCATTCGAATTCAAGATCCCCATCGGTGCGAGCAACGGGCTGAACCTTGCCCCTGGCAAGACCGTGATGGTCGGATTCGACTGGGGCGGCTCCACAAAGGAAATGCGCAAGGCGCTGCTGCAGGGCGGCGGTTACGAGGGCGGCGACGAACATAGTATTGACAATCAGGATCTCGATCCTGAAGCGCCGGTGCGCGACGGCGGCGGCGACCTGCCCAGCATGCGCGGCCCCAAGCATTACGCTTTCTGGTGCGAATTGACGCTGGCCGCCGGACCGCAATAACTCGCCTTAATTCTGCGGCGATCGCCCCGCCGCTCCTTTTGCGGAACGGATGCGGGCTCGGCCGATCAACTGGCCGGCCTCGGTGCGCACGTCGACGCGCAGGATCGAACCGGAAGCTGTGATTTTCAACGTGCGGAAGGTCCAGAGGCGGAAGCCGCTTTTGCGGCCGCCGCTGAGCCGGATGAAGGGCGAGGCATAAACCAGCTTTCCGTTCAGGTACCAGCGGTGTCCGACCCGGTCCTTCAGGCCGAGCGGGGCTCCGATGGCGGTCAGGGCGTAGATCTTGAACGGGCCGCCAGCAGAGAGTTCGCGGAGCGGTTCGCTGAGTCGCTTGTTCAGCGGATCCACCCCCAGGCCGAAACCGCTTTCCAGAAGGCGCAGTGGCGCCGGCGGGATCAGCGACCGGCCGATCTCGCTTACCCCGGCCAACAGCAGGGCCGCGGCCAGGATGAGCCGCAGGCGGTCGCGCTTTTTCACTCCCCGCAGGGTGAAGCTGAAGGAGACGAAACCGGCCAGGGCCAGCAGGGCGCTCAAGCGCAAAGCGAAGGAATTTTTAAAATTCCAGACCACGGGCAGCATGACATTGATGCAGGCGAACAGGTTGAAAGCGAAAAAAACGGCCAGCAGCCACCAGTTGACCGACAGGTAGCGGTCATAGATGATGTCCATGGTGGCCAGCAGCGCCGACACGGCCAGCAGCAGCACGAACAGCATGTTGCTTGCTCCCCAAGTGGCGCTTAAATAATAGATGGGCAGGATGAAAAACAGCAGTTGCTGGTAAAAATTGCGCTGGAAATAGTTGATCAGCAGGCGCAAGCGGCGGCGCCAGTTTTCCGGGAGGTGCCGCAGGTGGGCCAACCACGGCAACGCCAGGCTGCTCAGCCAGATGAAGGCGATGTGGAAGACAACTAGGCGCAGGTAGGTGAAATTCTTTGTGCCCAGCCACATCACGCCCACGCCCAGGAGCAGGGAATAAGAACTGTGCAGCCACCAGAGCTTGTCCTGGTGCCGGCTGAGGATATCACGGAAAAATCTGATCTTTTTGGGTGCCATGGCGGTCAGATGAACATTTTAAATGAGCCGTCCGCGTTTTGCAAGCAGGTACAACATGGAATGAACTCGGCATAGGGCTGATGGAGGTTCGATTTTTGAAGTTCAAAGTCCGACGTAAAAAAATTGCAAATCACAAATCCCAAATTCCAAATAAATTCCGAGTTCCAAATTTCAATGATTCAAATAAGGCGCTGACAGATTCTTTTCTTCTTTTTGGTCATTGGTATTTGGTGCTTGGAGTTTGAAATTTTCTTTTTTCTTCAACCTCGGACCTCATTCCTATCTTGCCGTGCACCGGGGACCGTTTGCCGTATGCCGATTTTTATGGTAACATATGTCCCAATGCACCTGTAGCTCAATGGATAGAGCTTTTGACTACGGATCAAAAGGTTGGGGGTTCGAATCCCTTCAGGTGCGTTTTCCCCATCCCCCGCTTTTTCCCCACGGCTGCAGCCATTCTGGAACCATCCGGGAGTTTGCGTGAAATTTTTCCGCAAGTGAGATATTATCCTGGAAATTATATTTAGTGGTTGGCATCATAGGTTTCCGACGCTTTGAAGAACAGGCGCCGGGAGAGGAGGAAAGGATGAAAAGAAGCAAAAAAATGTTCCTGGCGGGAGGACTCCTGGCTCTCGGCCTGGTCGTTGTCTGCGCCACGACCGTTTCAGCCCAGGTGACAGCAAAGAAGATCGTTCCACAAAAGATCCTGGTACCGCCAACCCCGCACATTCCCGGACCCTGCCTCGGCCCCGATCTGGCGGTCAGCCGGCCAGTCATAACCGTGCAGTTGATCAACGGCCAATGGTGGCTGGTTGTCGAATCCGATGTTTCCAACCAGGGAAGCAAGGATTTCATCTCTCGCCCCGGCCAGGCTACGGCGAGGCTGGTATTCAAGAGGTCCTGGCTCAGCGGGGCCGCGGCTTATTCCCCGCTGCCAACGATACCGATCACCCGCCTGAACAAGGGCATGCATTTTCGCCTGGGCGGAAGCTTCCGGCTCTCCGACTTCCAGAAGCTCGGTTGCACGGCGCCGCTGAAGCCGGGAGAATGCTGCCGCGAGGTCCAGGTGCTTGGCATGATCTCCTATGACCCCGATATCCTGATGGACGGCAACGTCGACAACGACGACTGCAATCCCAACAACAACAGTTACGCCGATGTGCCGGCCACCCATGTCAAGTACACGGTAATGTGCCTTAAAAAAACCGACTGATCACCCCGCGGATTTTCCGGCCGGGCTTTGCTTTCAGCCCCGTTTCATGCTACAATCCTGTCTCCGCGGCCGTGACGGGTCTCCGGCCGCTGGCACAGGATGAAAAAAGACGCCACTTATTTCATGAAAAAAGCCCTGGCCCAGGCCGTTGCCGCTGAAAAACGCGGCGAGGTGCCTGTGGGAGCGGTATTGGTGCTGGAAGGGCGGGTCATCGGCCGGGGCGGCAACGCGCCGATCGCCGACTGCGATCCCAGTGCCCATGCCGAGATCAAGGCATTGCGGCGGGCGGGGAAAAAAACAGGCGAGTACCGGCTGAACGGGGCCGAGTTGTATGTCACGCTCGAGCCCTGTTTGATGTGCTACGGCGCCATGGTCCAGGCCAGGGTCGCGAAATTGTATTACGGTGCCGACGATCCCAAGAACGGGATTTTTTCCAGCGGCGTTTTTGACAGCGTGAAGCACGTATTCAACCACCGGATCACGGTCGAAGCCGGGCTGCTTTCAGGGTCCGCGTCGGCCATGCTGACCGGTTTTTTCGAAGCGCGGAGGGGTGCCGGAGCGGTTGAACGGGACGGTCTCGAAAATCGTTGTGGGGGGTAACCCCCACCGTGGGTTCAAATCCCACCCCCTCCGTTTAATAATTGATCTCTTTGATACGGAACGCACATGTGCGTTCCCTACAATACGAAATATTTAAAAATAACTAGCGCTTCTTGAGCTTGGCGAGCGACTCCTTGAGCCACTTGACGTAGTCGGGACGATCGATCAGGCTTTGGACACGAAAGACCCTCAAGCCGGCCAGTTTGCCCTCATTGATCTTGGCGACGAAGTAGTCGATAATTCCCTTGAACTCCTGTTCGGTCAGCCACCGTCCTTCATCCGATTCCAGGTAGAGCGAACCCAGGATCGGCTTGCCGGGGAACTTTTTCAATACATGCTCGAGCAGCTGCTCGTGGTTTTGCAACTGCGTCGTGTCGTAGAAGCTGAAGATGATGGCGTCGATGTCGAAGTCGTACAGCTTGTCCAGGTCCCCGGGCGGGTAGCAGGGGGCCCAGATGGCCAGCCGGGGATTGATAGCCTTGGTCTTGGCGATGATCTGGCGGAATTCTTCCGCGGAATGGCCGCCCTTGGCGGTTTCCTCAGTTTCTTCGTAGAAGTCGTTCAGGTACAGGCCGATGATCTCCTTGTGGGTGAGCGACAGTTCCGCGATCCAGGCCGCGTGGCGCATGGCCTGGTCGAACGTCCAGCCCCAGATGCCCCGCTCGATCTTGGCGATGACGTATTTGACCCCCGGCGTCTTCATGTGCCGGTACATCAGGGTGTCCTCCAGCTTCATCATCCCGTCGTAGGGCTCGTCGTGGGTCCAAACCGTGTTGAAGCCGATCTCCTTGACCAGCGGGGCGATGTCCACCTTGTCGTCGTGCTCCCAGACGGAGATTAGGGGTTCAGAGGGAAAATCGATGGCGCCGGCCGCGAGCGCCGGCAGCGCGCACCACAACGACAGGATCACCGCCAGAAGCGCGGCAGGCAGAATGCACCGCATTTTGCCGGATCGACCGGCAAGAAAGGATGACCGAAAGCAATTGTTTTTCATGGGCACTCCTGGATCGGGAACCAGGGCTTCCCTGTCCAAGGCATTTTAAGACAAATCCATGAAAACTTCAAAATTCTACAAACCCGGTCCGCCGGCGATCAAACGGTCGAACCGTCGCCGCAGCGGATGGGGGTGTTGTATGTCGGATTGCCTTCCTCGATGATCAGCAATCCGTTGGAGCGGTTGTTATCCTCATTGGACTCCACGACATGGTTATCGGGATCGGCTTTTACCGTGAAGCCGATGGTCGTCTTACCCCGCTTGGAGTCGGCGAGACTTTTCACCAATCGCGTCTGGCCCGGAGCCAGGTCGGTAGCGATCGTTTCCCGGAAAGGGCTGTGGCCGGCCAGGAAGATCTCGACTTCGAACGGGGCTTTGGCCGTGCCCTTGCCGATGTTGCGCACGTAGACGTGAAACCACCCCAGGGTCTTGAGCGGAACGTAGACGGCCGTCTCGGTGCAGGCGACCAGGTCGGGCTTGGCCAAGGCGACGGGCAGGTGCGGGGCCGTCATGAGGAACTTCAGCGTGAACGGCTGGTCGCTCTGGTCGGAAAGCTGGAAGTTGCTGAGCGAACGGACGCGCACGACATATTCGCCGGACGGAGCGGTCTGGTTAAAGCCGTATTTCCCGGCTCCCCAGGAAAAAGAGCCGGCCGAGGCGTCCAGATCGATGGCGATGATCCCGAGCATCTGCCCCTGGTGGCGCACCAGTTCTAGGCGCACCGTGCCCGGGACATTGACCGCGCTCCATTTGATGACCTGGGGAGAATCGATGGTCCACTTTTCGCCGCCGTTGGGCGCGGTGA
>Ga0105152_10000061_pt1 | contig 24007 bp, 19 predicted proteins | sample LakBais05cmmetaG_FD_81534 | JGI IMG/M metagenome (GOLD analysis project Ga0105152, IMG submission 81534) | Lake sediment microbial communities from Lake Baikal, Russia to study Microbial Dark Matter (Phase II) - Lake Baikal sediment 0-5 cm | ecosystem: Environmental > Aquatic > Freshwater >...
CCTTTTTTGCTATAATAATGACTTGGAAAATGCCCACCGGGTGCCGTGACGTTCCCGCGCCGGAAACCCGCATCCTTTACAAAGTGGACGGACATGACGCAAGAAAAGTACACCGCTGAAAGCATCAAGGTCCTCAAGGGCCTGGAGGCCGTCCGGAAGCGGCCGGCCATGTACATCGGAAGCACCGGGACGGAGGGGCTCCACCATCTCGTCTACGAAGTCGTCGACAACAGCGTCGACGAGGCCCTGGCCGGCTACTGCACCGAGGTCGACGTCCTCATCCACGTCGACAACTCGATTACGGTCATCGACAACGGCCGCGGCATCCCCGTCGGCGAGCACAAGAAGGAGAAGAAATCGGCGGCCGAGGTCGTCATGACCATGCTCCACGCCGGCGGCAAGTTCGACCAGAAGAGCTACAAGGTCTCGGGCGGCCTCCACGGCGTCGGCGTCTCGGTCGTCAACGCCCTGTCCAAGCGCCTCGACCTCGAGATCAAGCGAGAGGGCGGGATCTTCACCCAGAGCTACGAGCGGGGCAACCCCGTCACCAAGCTGAAACAGATCGGCAAGACCAAGAAGACCGGGACCAAGGTCACCTACTGGCCGGACGAGGACATCTTCGAGGTCGTCGAACACAACTTCGAGATCCTGGCCCAGAGGATGCGGGAACTCTCTTTCCTCAACAAGGGCCTCAAGATCACGATCACCGACGAGCGGACCAGCAAGTCCCACGAGTTCCAGCACAAGGGCGGGATCCGGGAGTTCGTCGAATACCTCAACCAGAGCAAGCAGACGATCAACCCCAAGCCCATCATGTTCGAGGGCGAACGCGAGAACGTCTTCGTCGACCTGGCCATCCAGTACAACATGTCCTACGCCGACACGATCTACTCCTTCGTCAACAACATCAACACGACGGAGGGCGGCACCCACCTCATCGGGTTCAAGGCGGCCCTGACCCGGTCCATCAACACCTATGCGACCGCCCACAACCTCCTCAAGGACCTCAGCGAGAACATCACCGGGGACGACTGCCGGGAGGGCCTGACGGCCGTCCTGAGCATCAAGCTCCACGACCCCCAGTTCGAGGGGCAGACGAAGACCAAGTTGGGCAATTCCGAGGTCAAGGGCATCGTCGAGTCCATCGTCAACGAGCAGCTGGCGATCTACCTCGAGGAGAACCCGACGGTCGCCAAGAAGATCGTCATGAAGATCCTCGACGCGGCCCGGGCCCGGGAAGCCGCCCGCAAGGCCCGCGAGCTGGCCCGTCGCAAGGGCGTCCTCGAGTCGACTTCGCTCCCCGGCAAGCTCGCCGACTGCCAGGACAGGAACCCGGCCACCTCCGAGATCTTCATCGTCGAGGGCGATTCGGCCGGCGGCTCAGCGAAACAAGGGCGCGACCGCCGCTTCCAGGCCATCCTGCCCCTCAAGGGCAAGATCCTCAACGTCGAGAAGGCCCGCTTCGACAAGATCATCAAGAACGAGGAGATCGGGACGATGTTCGCCGCCCTCGGCATCGGAGTCGAGCAGTCCGAGGAAAGCCTGGACAAGCTCCGCTACCACAAGGTCATCATGATGACCGACGCCGACATCGACGGCTCCCACATCCGGACCCTGCTCATGACTTTTTTCTACCGCCAGATGGTCCGGCTCATCGAGCGGGGCCACCTGTATATCGCCCAGGCGCCCCTCTACAAGGTCACCCGGGGCAGGGACATCCAGTACCTCAAGGACGAACGCGACTACGAGAAATTCATGGTCCGCAAGATCTCCGAGGAGTTCAAGGTCCGGGCCGGCGGCCGCAAGGAGATCCTCGAGGGCGACAAGTTCCGCAAGTTCTTCCGCAACCTCATGGCCAAGAAGAACTACGCCCAGTTCTTCGAGCGCAAGAACTACCCCCTCTTCCTCATCGAGATCCTCGTCCGCGCGGGCGTCGACGGCCAGGAATTCCTGAGCTCCAAGAAAAACGTCGAGAGGGTCATGAAGCTCGTCGCCGGGAAGGGCTTCAACGTCAAGCTCGGCCGCGACGAGGAGTACGGCGTCTACGAGTTCGAGTTCGCCTACCAGCTCAACGGCCTGGCCGTCGGCGGCAAGATCGGCATGGACCTCGTCACTTCCGCCGAATACAAGAACCTCTACCGGATCGTCCAGGAGCTCGAGGACATGAAGGGCCCCTACACCGTCCTGACGAACGGCGACGGCGCGGAAAAGCAGACCCTGGAGAACGAGAACAAACTCCTCGACTACCTCTTCGAGAAAGGGAAGAAGGGGATCAATATCCAGCGCTACAAGGGCTTGGGCGAGATGACCCCGACCCAGCTCTGGGAAACGACGATGGACCCGGAGCGGCGGATCCTCCTCAAGGTCTCCATCGTCGACGCCGCCCAGGCCGACCGGATTTTCACCATCCTCATGGGCGACGAGGTCGAAGAGCGCAAGAAATTCATCGAAACGAACGCCCTGGAGGCCCTGAACCTCGACGTCTGATGACCCCGCCCGCGGGCGGGCCCGAGAAGGAGTTCCCATGGACAGCGAACAGAAAGAACACCACCCAGTCGTCAGCCTCGAGGAGGAGATGCGGAGGTCGTACCTCGACTACGCCATGAGCGTCATCATCGGCCGGGCCATCCCCGACATCAAGGACGGCCTCAAGCCGGTCCACCGGCGCGTCCTCTACGCCATGTACGAGAGCGGGACTTACTACAACAAGCCCCACAAGAAATCGGCCCGCATCGTCGGCGACGTCATCGGAAAATTCCATCCCCACGGCGACCAGGCCGCCTACGACACGCTCGTCCGCATGGCCCAGGACTTCAGCCTCCGCTACCTCCTCGTCGACGGTCAGGGGAACTTCGGCAGCGTCGACGGCGACCCTCCGGCGGCCATGCGTTACACCGAGGTCCGGCTGAAGAAGCTGGCCCACGAGCTCATGGCCGACATCGACAAGGAAACGGTCAACTTCGTCCCCAACTACGACGAGAGCCTGACTATGCCCGAGGTCCTGCCGGCCAAGTTCCCCAACCTCCTCGTCAACGGCAGCAACGGCATCGCCGTCGGCATGGCCACGAACATCCCGCCCCACAACCTGGGGGAGATCTGCGACGGCGTCATCCACCTCGTCGAGCACCCCAACGCCGGCCTCAGGGACATCCTCAAGTACGTCCAGGGACCGGACTTCCCGACGGGCGGCATCATCTACGGGCGCCAGGGCTTCCTCGACGCCTACAAGGAGGGCAAGGGCATCCTCCACCTCCGGGCCAAGACCGTCATCGAGCGGGCGGCCAAGGGCGAGAAGGACAAGATCGTCGTCACCGAGATCCCCTACCAGGTCAACAAGTCGCGCCTGCTCGAGTCGATCGCCGCGCTCGTCAACGAGAAGAGAATCGAGGGCGTCGCCGACATCCGCGACGAATCCGACCGCGAGGGCATGCGGGTCGTCGTCGAGGTCAAGAAGGGCGAGCTTCCCGAGATCATCCTCAACAACCTCTACAAGCACACCCAGCTCCAGGTCTCCGTCGGCATCATCATGCTGGCCATCGTCGACAAGCAGCCCAAGATCCTGGGCATCGTCGACATGATGAAGTACTTCATCGCCCACCGCAAGGAGGTCATCCTGCGGCGGACGCGCTTCGACCTGCGGAAGGCCGAGGAGAGAGCCCACATCCTAGAGGGCCTGGTCATCTGCCTCGACAACCTCGACGCTGTCATCAAGCTCATCCGCGCGTCGAAGACCGTGGACGAGGCCCGGCGCGGCCTCATGGAGAAGTTCGGCCTGACCCAGATCCAGGCCCAGGCCGTCTTGGAGATCCAGCTCCAGCGGCTGAGCCAGCTCGAGCGGCTCAAGATCCAGGAGGAGTACGCCGAGCTCAAGAAGAAGATCATCGAGCTCCGTCGCATCCTCAAGGACGAGAAGCTCGTGTTCGCCATCATCGTCAAGGAGCTCAAGGAGGTCAAGGAGGAGTACGCCGATGAGCGCCGGACCGAGATCCGCGATGAAGCGGTCTCGGAGCTCCGGCCCGAGGACCTCGTCAAGGAGGAGGACGTCGCCATCGTCTGTACCTCGAGCGGCTACATCAAGCGGACGTCCCTGACCTCCTATAAGTTCCAGGCCAGGGGCGGGAAGGGCCGCAAGGGCATCGAAATGAAGGTCGAGGACGTCGTCGAGGACCTCTACATCTGCTCGACCCACAGCTACCTCCTCGTCTTCACCAACCAGGGCCGCCTCTACTGGCTCAAGGCCCTGGAGGTGCCGGACGTGGGCGTCTCGGGGCGAGGCAAGGCCATCGCCAATCTCGTCGAGCTCCAGCCGGACGAGAAGCCACGCAGCGTCGTCGCTGTGAAGGAATTCCGCGAGGACCAGTTCGTCGTCATGCTGACGACGGACGGGATCATCAAGAAGACGAAACTGAGCGATTTCAGGAACGTCCGCCGGGGCGGCATCAACGCCATCAACCTGCGTCCGAAGAGCGACCTCTTCTCAGCCCAGCTTTCCACGGGGAAGAACGCCATCGTCATCGGGACGAAGCTCGGCCGGGCCCTCCGCTTCAAGGAGAGCGACGTCCGGCCGATGGGCCGCACGGCCTCGGGCGTGCGGGGCATCCGCCTGAAACCCAAGGACAAGGTCATCGGCATGATCGTCGCCGGCCCGGATGAGAAGTTCATATTCACCGCCAGCGAGCGCGGCTACGGCAAAAAGACAGCCGTCGACCAATATCCCCTGAAGCGCCGGGGCGGGCAGGGTGTCCTCAATCTCCGCATCACGCCCAAGATCGGCAGCGCCCTGGGCATGGTCGGCATCAACGAGGAGGCCCTCCTAGTCATTACCGTCGAGGGCAAGGTCATCGGCATCCCGACGGACAAGGTCAGGCCGCTCAGCCGGGCCACCCAGGGCGTCCGCATCATCAACCTCGACGACAAGGACCGCGTCTGCTCCATCGCCAAGGTCCGGGAAAGCTGAGGAGGTCGCCCTGATGGCGGCCGAGGAGCGGGCGGCGGTCTACCGCAGGTGGATCCGGCCGGGGTCGAGGTCCCGGCGGATGATCTGGAGCTCCTCGGCAATCGGCGGGACCGTCGTCTCCAGGCGCCGGCTGACTTTCACGTCCCAGCCGATATTCGCCTTGACATCTTTGACGGCAACTCCGGGATAGATCTCCTGAAGGATCATTTCGTGCGTGTTCTTGGTGAACCCGTAGACGCCGAAATCGGTGATGATGAGCGAAGGCCCCTTGCCTGGAAACCCGTATCGGCTTCTTGAATTCGCCTCATCGATAAACCCCGGGCTGGTGATGAAATCGATCTCCTCGGGAAATGATTTCGGGGACTGCTTGAGAACCATGATGATCTTCTTGGCGTGGATGGCGATCTCGCAGGCTCCGCCGCTCCCCGGGAGCCTCACCTTGGGCCGGTCGTAGTCGCCGATGACCGTCGAGTTGATGTTCCCGAACCGGTCGACCTGGGCCCCGCCCAGAAAGCCGACATCGATCAGTCCGCCCTGGAGGTAGTAGTTGAACACCTCGACCATGGAGCACACCGAAATCGAGTCCGTGGCCAGGCAGGGGTCGCCGATCGATAGCGGCAGTCGGTCCGGGGCGGCGCCGACGGCGCCGGATTCGTAGATCAAGACCAGCTCGGGCGCATGGAATCGGCGGGCCAGGTTGCAGGCGACGTTCGGCAGGCCGATCCCGACAAAAACCACTTCGCCGTTCTTGAGCTCCCTGGCGGCCCTGACGACCATCATTTCCGAAGGCGTGTAGCCGGTCATTTCAAAACCCATAGTTCACCGAACCCGAGGGCCGGATGTCCGCTTCGAGTTTTTTCAAGCACTCGGCCCCGAGCTTCTCTCTGTATTCCCCGCGTCCCGAAAGGCCGGTAACCCACTCCGCGAGATATCTGTCCAGTCCGGCCTTGTCTTTGGACACCTTCGCCCATTCCATATAGAAGTCGTTGTCCCGGTCATAATATCCCAGCGCATAACTCGGATGGGCGGCGAAAGGCTCGATGACCACGGCATCGACGATTAGGCCCGGGATGAGAGTCCGGTTGGGGTCGGCCCGAATGACATCTCCCGAGACGAGCTCCTCGGCGACGATGACGACCTTTTTCGAGGCGAAAGCGGCCTCTCTCTGGACACCCATCAGCCCCCAGATCTGGGCATTCCCCTCCTCATCGGCCCGCTGGACGTGGATGACGGCGACGTCGGGGTTGAGAGCCGGAACAGTCGCGTACCGCTTTCGAGTATACGGGCAGCGGATGAATTTGATGTTTCTGTTTTTCTTGGGCAGGTCGCTTCCCTCGAAGGTTTTGAGATGCATGAAGGGAAGATGGGATGCACCGGCCATGAACCGGGCGACCATCCCGAAATGGCTGTATTCCTCGATCTCGACATTCCTCGGAATCCCTTCCTCCACCGCCCTCCTCAGCCCGAAGAGCGACCCGACACCGGGATTCCCGGCCCAGCTGAAGACGAGCTTGCGAACGCACCCGGCCGCGACCATCTGGTCATAGATAAGATCGGGCGTCAGGCGGCAGGCGACCAGGTCGCGTTTCTTCTGCCGGATGATCTCGTGTCCGGCCGCGAAGCAGATGAGATGGGTGAACCCCTCGATGACGACCGTGTCGCCGTCCCGGACAAACTCGCCGATCGCCTGGGCCATGGTCATGACCTTGCCGCTCATATCGACCGGCCCTCCTTCTGCACTTTCCCGAGAACTTCGGCGAAGATGGCCACGGCGGTATCGACCTCGCGGGCGTTGACAACCAGGGGCGGGCAGAAGCGGATGACGCTGTCACCGCAGGGCAAGAGCAAGAGCCCTTTTCGGAAGGCCTGTTGGGCGATCTCCTGGGCTTCTTTGGCGGCCGGCTCTTTTGTCTCCGGGTCTCTGACGAATTCGACGCCGATCATCAGGCCCAGCCCGCGGACATCGCCGATCATCGGGAACTCCTTTTTGAGCTTCTTGAGCTTGTTCATGAGGCGGCCGCCCATCCTGGCGGCGTTGGCCATGAGCCCGTTCTCGAGAAGGTCGAGAGTCACGAGCGACGCTTCGCAGGCCAGCGGGTTCCCGCCGAAGGTGCTGCCGTGGGTCCCTGCCTTCCAGGTCATGTATTTTTTCTTGGATACGACGGCGCCGAGCGGCAGCCCCGAGGCCAGGCCCTTGGCCAAGACGACGACGTCCGGCTCCACCCCGAAATTCTCCATGGCCAGGAACTTTCCCGTCCGGCCCATCCCGGACTGAACTTCGTCAACGACGTAGATGATCCCGTTCTTCTCGGCAAAGGCCTTGAGCTTCTGGTGGAACTCCGGCGGCGGCAGGATGTAGCCGCCCTCGCCCTGGATGGGCTCGACGAAAATGGCCGCGATCTCCCGCGGGCTCATCAGCGTCCGGCAGACGACCTTCTCGATGGCCTCGGCGCAATAGATGCCGCAGGAATCATAGGTCAGGTTGTAGGGGCAGCGGTAGCAATAGCCGTAGGGGACATGGTGCACTCCGGGCAGGAAAGGAGAAAAATGAAGCCGCTGTTTCGCCTTGCTGGCGGTCAGGCTCAGGGCGCCCATCGTCCGGCCGTGAAAAGAGCCGAGAAAGGAGATAATGTAGGGACGCTTGGTGTGATAACGGACCAGCTTGATGGCGGTTTCGATGGCCTCGGCGCCGGAATTGGTGAAAAAGACGCTCCTCTCCTCCTCCCCGGGCCACATCTTGACCAGGCGCTCCGCCAGGTTGGAGAAGGACTCATAATAAAAATCCGTCGAACAGATGTGAAAGAATTTCTCGGCTTGTCTCTTGACCGCCCTGACGACCTTGGGGTGGCTGTAGCCCGTGGTGTTGACCGCGATCCCGGCCATGAAATCGAGGAACCGGTTGCCGTCCACATCCTCCACCACCGCGCCCTTGCCCCTGGCCATGACCAGCGGGTATTCTTTGATATAGGAACTGGAGGTGTAGCGCCTGTCTTTGGCGACGACCTTGCGGGCCCGCTTTCCGGGTAGTGGGGTTTTGATGTCCGGGACTTTTGCGGCCATGTTCCGACCTTTCTTATAATCTCCTAAGGACCAGAGACATTCCCTGTCCTCCGCTGACGCAGAGGGTGGCCAGGCCGAGCTCCTTGTTTTGCTGGATCAGGTTATGAAGCAGCGTGACGGTGATCCTTGCGCCCGTGCAACCGATGGGATGGCCGAGGGCGATAGCACCGCCTTTGATATTCCTCTTGGCCGGGTCCCATTTGAGCTCCCGCTCGCAGGCCAGGACCTGAGCGGCAAAGGCCTCGTTGATCTCGATAAGGTCGAAATCGCTAAAGCTGAGGTTGAGCGACTTTAAAATTTTTCTTGTCGCCGGCACGGGCCCGAGCCCCATCTCCTTCGGCTCGACTCCCGCAGAGGTCACGGCCAAGACCTCGGCCAAAGGTCTAGCGCCCAGCCTTTGTGCTTCCGACTGAGTCGTCAGGACCAGGGCGGCAGCGCCGTCGGTAAGGCCGGAGGAGTTGCCGGCCGTGACCGAGCCCTCTTTCCTAAAGACCGGAGGAAGCTTGGCCAGGTTCTCGAGGGTCGTATCCGGCCGCGGGTGTTCGTCGTCTGAAATCACGGACTCCTGGCCTCCTTTGCCCCTGACCGCAACAGGCACGATTTCGTCCTTGAATTTCCCCTGGCCGGCCGCCCTCTTCGCCTTCATCTGGCTCTCCAGGGCATACTCATCCTGTTCCCGGCGGCTGATGTTGAATTTTTCCGCCAGAAGATCCACCGTCTCTCCCATGATCATCTCGCCCAGCGGACAAAATAGACCATCCCGGTACATGGCATCGACGAGCACTCCGTCGCCGAGCCGATAGCCCCAGCGGGCTCCGTCCAATAGATAGGGGATCTGCGACATGTTCTCGGTGCCGCCGGCGAGGACGATCTTGTTCTCCCCGAGGAGGAGCGATTGGCACCCCAGGGCGATGGCCTTCATCCCTGAGGCGCAGGCCTTGTTCACGGTGAAAGCGGTCCTTTCCACCGGAATTCCGGAACGATAGAGGACCTGGCGGGCGGGATTGGGCCGGTTGCCGGCTTGCCGGGCCATCCCGAAGATCACTTCATCGACCTGGTCCGGGGAGACTCCCGCTCTCTTCATCGCTTCTACCGAGGCGGAAACTCCGAGGGAGACGGCGCTTGTTTCTTTGAAGGCGCCTCCATACTTCCCGATCGGCGTCCTCACGGCGCTCAGAATGACGACCTTTTCCCGGAGATTTTTCATCCGAACATCCTTTCCATTTCGGCCAGGGTGGATTCGAGCTTATCCCGGATCAGGGAGATCTCGTCTTCCTCGATAGCGAAGGGCGGAGCGACCATCACCAGGTCGCCATTCGTGCCGTCGGCATGGCCGATGTTGGGCCAGAGAACGAGCCCCCTCTCCAGGGCTGTGGCGATCAAGGACTCGACATATTTCTCCGCCCTCGGGAAGGGCGTTTTTTTCTTTTTATCCCTGACGAATTCGACTCCGATAAGAAGGCCCTTTCCGCGGATATCCCCGACATGAGGGTGGCTGAGAAGCCTTTTCAGCTTGCTCAGCAGCTTCTTGCCTATCTGGCTGCATCGGCTGATAAGGTCGTGGCCTTCGAGATAATCGAGGGTGGCCAGTGCCGTCGCGCAGCCGACTGGATGATGGGCAAAGGTCTGGGCATGGAGAAAGTTCTTCCCCTTCTTCCTGATCGGCTCGAGAAGGCCTTTTTTTGCGGCCACGGCGCTCAGCGGGAAATACCCGGAGGTGAGCCCTTTGCCCATGACGATGATATCTGGAACGAGGCCAAAATGATGACAGGCCAGCCACTTCCCCGTCCGTCCGATCCCGGTCATCACTTCATCGGCGATGAGGAGGACTTCGTTCCGGTCGCAGATCTTTCGGACAGTCCGCCAATAATCTTCGGGCGGAACAGAGGCGCCGGTAGAGGAGCCGCCGATGACCTCACCGATGAACGCCGAGACTCTCTCCCGGCCCAGTTTCTCGATGGTTCTTTCCAACTCGTGAGCGCATTTCACTCCGCAGTCAGACGGCGCCAGATCCCAGGGGCAGCGGTAGCAATAGGGCGCGGGTATTCGAGCGCTCTTGAGGAGGAGCGGCCGGAATGCTTCTTGATAGTGTTTCCGCGCCGAGAGCGACAGCGCCGCCAGGGTGTTTCCGTGGTAGCTCGGGCTGAGAGATATGACGCGGTATTTTTCCGGCTTTCCGCTTTCGAGCCAATACTGCCGGGCCAGCTTGATGGACGCCTCGATAGCTTCTGACCCTGACGTCAGGAAGAAAATTTTTCCATCGCGAAATGGCAGGAATGAGGACACCTTGGCGGCCAGCTTCTCGACGGGTTCATGGGTGAACTGGACGCCGCTCAGGTAAGCCGCCTTTCCGGCCTGTCGGGACAAAGCCTCGGCCACCTCTTTGACGCCATGTCCGATGTTGACGACGGCCGCCCCGCCGCTCCCGTCGAGGTATTTCTTGCCGTTGATATCATAGAGGTAAGATCCGCGGCCGGCCTTGATCAACGGGAAAGACCGATGGAGATTTCGGTAAAGGACAGATCCCTGCGGATAGCGATATTCGGACATGGTGACACTCCCATTTTATCACTAAGGGGATTTGCCTTGTCAAAATATCCGAATTTTTTTTAGGGGGGGGCGCCTAATATAATTGGGAATCCAGAGAGATCATAAGCTGGAAACCCGCAGTCAGCGCGCCGCGCGTCTTGCCGCTGACGATTCATGAAAAGGGCCATCCCGAGGACCTCGAAACAAGGGAATTGACGCCGGGCGTCGGCCCGTAATATCCTCATGCCGTGAGAGAAGCGAACGGGGCGCAACGCATCTGGGAGATCGACTTCCTGCGAGGCCTGGCCATCATCCTGATGGTCGGCTACCATCTCCTCTTCGACCTGGGTGAGTTCAGCGGCGTCAAGAGGTTCCTCGGATTTTCGACCGACATGTCCAGCGTGACCTGGTCGGCGGCCCAGTATTTCTTCGCCGGACTCTTCGTCGTCCTGTCGGGAATCAGCTCGACGCTGAGCCGGAGCAACGTGCGCAGGGGCTTGAGGCTCCTGGCCGTGTCGCTCGCCGTCAGCGCGGTCACCTATGTCTTCGATCCTTCTTCGGCCATCTACTTCGGGATCCTGCAGTGTCTCGCGTTCTCGATGCTGATCTATGGCGCGGCGTTCGAGAAGGCCGGGCCGATCTTCTGCGCCGCGTGGGGCGCGCTCGTTCTCGTTCTCGGCGCGGCGCTTCCGGTTCTGAAAAGGGCGCTGGCGGTTCGCTTCGATTGGCTTCTGCCGTTCGGGATCCATAGCCCGTCGTTCTCCTCGTTCGATTATTTCCCTCTGATTCCTTGGCTCGGGGTCTTCCTGGTGGGTGTGGCCTTGGGGAAGTCTGCCTACGCCGCCAAGCGAAGCCTCCTGCCGTGGCGCCTGCCGAGGACGTTCGTCAACGCCGCCGGTCGCCATTCGCTCCTGATCTACATCGTCCATCAACCCGTGATCATGGGCGTCCTTTACGTCCTGGGGCGGATGAAGTGAGCCCGGCTGGCGAGGCCGGGCTAAATCCGATATAATAGATAGGATTATCGGCCTTCTTGGCCGGAGGGAGAATTCGCCATGAAAAAAACGGTAGCTCTCGTCATAGCCTTGACGGCGTTCTCGGTTTTCCTGGCGGCCTACGCCGCCGCCCAGGCCGCCAGTTCCTGCTGCAACTCCCTGGGTCTCACGCCGAGCGGCCCCCAGAGCCAGGAACCCGTGTTCCAGGATCTGGCCAAGTCGGGCAAGAAGTGCTGGATCGGTGAGGTCAACTATTTCACCTGGGAATTCGACAAGACGCCGAAGATGGGGACCTCGATCCTCATCATCAAGTTCTTCGACCGCGACGGCAAGAGGGTCACGGACGTCGCCATCTCCGGCCAGTCCGACATGCCTTCGATGCGCGGCGCCCACGACTCGGGCGAGGTCGCCTTCAAGCTCAACAAGGCCGGCGACTACCTCCTGCCGGTCAACGTCGTCATGCCCGGCGACTGGGAGGTCCGGCTGACGTTCTCCCGCAACGGCATCGTCATCTTCCGGGGCAGGGTGACCTTCGACGTCTGACCCGGCGGTCCGGATCCCGGAACCCGGGGGACTCACGATGCGGCGGAGAGAATTCCGGAGGGACGGAGCAGACTTATCCAGGAAACGGATAATCGCGGCTCTCGTATTCGGAGCGCTGGCCGCGGCCGGCCTCCGCGCCCAGAGCACTCTTTTCTACCTCGAGCTCCAGGCCGTCGGGGCGTATTCCACCGCTTCCCGCGCGTTCGAGCTTTTCTCGCTGATGCCCGAGGACGTCATGCAGAAGCCGAGCCTCGGCTTCGATTTCGTCAAGAGGTTCTCCGGGAAAAGCCGCGATATCGGCGTGCTGGCCGTCCAAGCCCGCCTGGCCTATGACCAAGAGGGTGACCACCCCCTCCAACCTCAGCTCTACAACGCGTTCTTCCGTCTGAAGGCCGGCTTCGCCGACATCTGGGCCGGGCACAGCCGGCCGGCGCTCGGCTTGTCCTACGCTCTCGATAACCACGCTTTGCTCCTTCCCGCCCCGGCCATGCTCGGCTACGGCTTCGACCGGGATTGGGGCGTGGGTCTCGAACGGGATTTCAGCTGGGGCAACGCCGCCGCCTCGCTGACGACCGGAAGCGGCATGCCGCTCTACTTCAAAGGCAACTTCCTCGCCGCGGCCCGCGTCTCGAAGGGCGTCCTGGCCCGGGACAACTACAGCCTGGGGCTTTCCCTAGCCCACGGGAATATCCTGGAGACCATGGGTTATACGCTGGTCGAACCTGAGCCTTTCTTCTGGAGCGCGGCCGGCATCGACGCTTCCTACCTCTGGCGAAACCTCGAGAACCGGGCTGAAATTCTCTTCGGCCGGCGCGACGGCGCCGGGATGTTCCTGCTCTTCTGGCGGTCGGGGCTTTCCCTCCTCGAAGAGGGGAGACTCAAGGTCGAAGTCCAGCCGGTCCTCAAGAGCCGGGGAGGGGACTGGGATTACTCCCTGGCCTCCGGGCTGACCTATCTCCTGAACGCCGACTTGGCCGGCCGGTTCATGGTTCTCTACGACCACGGCCGCCGGGACGCCAGATTCGTCGTTCAGCTTTATTACTACAAAGGCTTATGAAAAACCGGGACACGTCCCGACGCAGAAGAGTCGGGACATGTCCCGATATGAGCAAGGCCACAATCCCTGGTGGCGGCAATGGAGGATGGGATGAGGAACAAGAATAGATCCAAGCTTGACAGGGGTCGTACCTTTCGCTCGGGTAGCGCGTTCCTACTGGCCGCCGCGGGTCTCATCATCGGCGCGGCCGCCCTCTACGCGGCGGTCGGCTGCGACCTCAACGACCCGGACCGGGACGTCAAGCGGCTTTTCCCGGAATCGACAGGCTACAAAACGCTCTACGTCTCCATCACTAAGAGGGGAGGCGAAGAGCTCCTGCGCAAGATCGAAGCCCGCCTGGGCGACAAGTTCAAGGGACTTTTCGAGACGGCCGACGTCCCCTACACGATGTACGAGATCTACAAGGGTGCCGACCTCGTCGGCTACATCCATGGCGTCAACCAGAAGGGGACCTACGGCGGGCTCCAGGTCTTCCTGGCCCTCGACCTCAAGGGCATCATCCGGGGGTTCTATTTCCAGAAGCTGACATCGCGCGCAGCCAAGGCCTTCCGGATCCCCGCTTTCGGCGACCAGTTCCTCGGCCTGAGCCTCGAGGACTTCTATCGCTACGATGTCGCCACGGGGAAGGAGGAGCCTTTCGGGCCCGTCAGCCGGATCAAGAACCCGGACCCAGCCTCGGAACAGGACTTCCGGGCCACCCTCCGGGCGACGAAGAAAAACCTGATCCTGACGGACGAATTCCTGCTGGGGAATCCTCATCTCAAATTCTTCAAGGGGTAGGAGCGCATGAAAAAAATTTCCATTTTCGAAGTCGCATATAAAAACCTTCTCCGCAAGAAAACGCGGAGCCTTCTCACCATCCTGGGCATCGCCATGGCTGCCTGGGTCCTGGTCAGCCTTTTCGGATTCAACAAGGGTTACGAGACGTCCCTTAACAAGGACATCGACAACCTCGGCTTCCAGATGCTCGTCGTGGCCAAGGGCTGTCCCTACGAAGCGGCGACGCTCATGCTCAAGGGCGGCACGGGCCTCAAGTACATGAAGGAAGAGATCGCCGCGGCCGTGGCCGCCGAGCCCGAGGTCGAGGGCGTGACGCCCATGCTCATGCAGGTCGTCTTCGACCCGAACAAGGGCGAGAGCGGCGGCATCTCCGCCTTCCTCGGCGTCGACCCGGCCAGCTATCCGAAGCTGAAGAGCGCCCTGCCCTTCAAGGCCGGCCGGTGGTTCAGCGAGCCGCAGGCCATGGAGGCCGTCTTCGGCTACGAAGCGGCCGAATTCGAACAGCGCGAGGTCGGCGACCTCTACCTCATCCCGGAGAAAGAGGTCGAGGTCAAGGTCGTCGGCGTCCTCGAGCGGACGGGGACCCAGGACGACGGAACGATCTTCCTGCCCATCCGGACCGTCCAGCGTGTCTTCGCCCTTCCGGACGAACTGACGGCCATCGGCATCAAGGTCAAGAAAGAGGCGGACATCAAGGCCTTCGAGGACAAGATGTACAAGCTCCCGGACGTCCAGGTCGTCAGCTTGAGCCAGGTCAAGACGACGATCATGACCCTCGTCTCGACGGCCCGAGTCATGGTTTTTTCGATCGCGCTGATAGCCATCCTTATCGCCATGATGGGCGTCATCAACACGGTCCTGATGTCGGTCATGGAGAGGCGCCAGGAGATCGGCATCCTAAAGTCCATGGGTGCGATGGCGATCGACGTTTTCAAGCTCGTCTGGCTGGAGACGATCATCCTCTGCATCGGCGGCGGCCTCATCGGCACCGGCCTGGCGCTCCTGACGGCCCGGCTGACGGACGTCCTCGTCCGGAACCTCCTGCCCTATTCTCCGAGCGGCGGCCTGGTCGCGATCGACGTCAAGCTGGTGCTGATGACCCTGGGTGTCGTGACGGCCATCGGCCTGGCCAGCGGGATCTACCCGTCCTGGAAAGCGGCCCGGATGCGGCCCCTCGACACCATCCGCAGCGAGGTGGAATCATGAACACCCCGGCCCGGTATTCGATCGAAGCGGAAAATCTAAAACGGCTCTACCGCCGCGGCCCGGAAGAGATCTACGCTGTCGACGACGTCTCCCTCCAGGTCGAGAAAGGGACCTTCCTTTCCGTAGTCGGCCCCTCGGGCTCGGGAAAAACGACGCTCATCAACGTCCTCGGCTGTCTGGACAACCCGACCTCGGGGAAGCTCACCCTCGAAGGCCGTGTCGTCTTCGAGAACTGCAAAGGCCTCTCGGAGGCCAAGCTGACCCGCATCCGCCGGGACGTCTTCGGCTACATTTTCCAGAGATTTTACCTCATCTCCACTCTGACCGTCCTCGAGAACGTCATCCTGCCCTTCACCTTCTTCAAGAAGCCCGGCGCCGAGGAGGATGTCGGCCGGGTCCTCAGGCTCCTCGGTCTCGACAAGCGCGCCGACCACCTGCCCGGCCAGTTGTCGGGAGGGGAGATGCAGCGGGTGGCCATCGCCCGGGCCCTGGTCAACAAGCCCGATATCCTGCTCGCCGACGAGCCGACGGGCAACCTCGATACGGCCCGGAGCGAGGAGATCGGAGCGATCCTCAAGGACCTCAACGAGCGGGAGGGCCTGACCGTCATCCTGGTCACGCACAACCCCCGGCTGGCCGCGCTGGCCCACCGGACGATCGAGCTCCGCGACGGAAAAATCCACCCGGCTTGACACGCCCCCCGGAAAAATCTAAAATCAGGCCACTTTCGGAACAGGAGGGAAAAAATGGTCACGACTCTCGCCCAGCTTTTGGTCAACACGGTCAAGACATATCCGAAGTCCGATTTCATGCTCTTTAAGAAGGAGGGGGCCTACACGCCCATCTCCACGCAGGAATTCGGCGACGGCGTCAAACACCTCTCGCTCGGCCTCAAGGCCCTCGGTTTCGAAGCGGGCCAGAAACTCTGCCTTCTCTCCGAGAACAGGCCCGCGTGGACCACGACCGACCTGGCGACGCTCTGCGCCGGCGGCCTGACCGTGCCGATCTACACGACGCTCGTCCCTGAGCAGATCCGCTACATCATCGACGACTCGGATGCCACGGTCGTCGTCGTCTCGAACGCCGACCTTTGGAAGAAGGTCGAACCCCTTCGTCCCGGGCTGACCAAGGTCAAGCACTACATCACCTTCGCCGACGAAGCCCCGGCCGGCGTCCTGACCCTGAAGGAGATCATGGACAAAGGGAGGGCCGCGGCGGAATCGAAGCCCGGCCTGTTCGACGAGCTCGTCGCCCGGGTCAAGCCCGGGGACGAAGCCACCCTGATCTACACGTCGGGGACGACGGGTGTCCCGAAAGGCGTAATTCTGACCCACGACAACCTCGTCAGCAACATCAAGACGGCTTCGGATCTCATCGAGTTCACGGAGAAGGACACCGTCCTGTCCTTCCTGCCGCTGTCCCACATCCTGGAGCGGATGGTCATGTTCACCTACATGTACAAGGGCTGCACGGTCGCCTTCGCCGAGAGCGTCGAGGCCGTCGCCCAGAACCTCCTCGAGGTCCGGCCCCACATCATGGTCAGCGTGCCGCGGGTCTTCGAGAAGATCTACACCAAGGTCATGGACCAGGTCCTGGCGAGTCCTTCCCTGCGCCGGAAAATCTTTTTCTGGGCCCTCAAGGTCGGCAAAGCCTACGGCGCGGCCAAGCTCGCCGGGAAACCGGTTTCCGGAGGGCTCCGCTTCCGCCATTCGATCGCCGCGAAGCTCGTCTTCTCCAAGATCATCGCCAAGACCGGCGGCCGGGTCCGCTTCTTCGTCTCCGGCGGGGCCCCGCTCTCGAAGGACATCGCCGAATTCTTTTACGCCATCGGGCTGGTCATCCTGGAAGGCTACGGCCTGACCGAGACGTCCCCGCTTCTCTCCATCAATACGTTCGAGCACATCCGGCTGGGGACCGTCGGCAAACCCGGCCCCGGAATCGATATCAAGATCGCTTCCGACGGCGAGATCCTGGCCCGGGGGCCGAACATCATGAAGGGCTATTACAAGAAGGAGGCGGAGACCCGGGAGGTCCTCGAAGGCGGCTGGTTCCATACCGGCGACATCGGCCAGTTCGACGCCGACGGATTCCTGGTCATCACCGACCGCAAGAAGGACCTCATCGTCACCTCGGGCGGCAAGAACATCGCCCCCCAGCCCATCGAGAACCTGCTCAAAACGAGCCCCTACATCACGAACGGCGTGGTCATCGGCGACCGGAAGCGCTTCATCGCGGCCCTCGTCGTCCCCGACTTCGACAAGCTCCGGGAATACGCCCGGACGCAGGGGATCGCATTCTCCTCGCTCGACGACCTCTGCCGGGACCGCCGCATCGTCGGTTTCCTCAAGGCCGAGGTCGACCGGGCGACGCCGCTCCTGGCATCCTATGAGAGGATCAAGAAGATCGCCGTCCTGCCGCGCGATTTCGAGATCGAGAGGGGCGAGATCACGCCCTCGCTCAAGGTCCGGAGGGCGATCGTCACGGCGGAATACCAGGCCCTGATCGACGCCATGTACAGGGAAGACGCGAAAGACGGATACGACGAAGGGGGAACGGTCGGCTGAGGCCTACTCGGCCGCCGGCGGCTCGGGCTTGACCGGCTCGGGTTTCGTCGTCCAATAGAGGATCCGACCGCAGTTCTCGCAGAGGATGACCTTCACTTTGTCCCGGATCTCGTTGAGCATCTGCGGGCGGACGCGCATGTGGCACATGGCGCAGAAATCGCCCGTGACGGGGGACAGTGCGGCCCCGCCCTTTTTCCGGCTGAGAGACTCGTAGAGCATCAATTGCTCGCGGGGGATGCGGGGGAGGAGAGCCTCCCGTTCCTTGTTGAGCGCCGCGAACTTGGTCTCGGTTTCCTTCATCTTCTCGTCGAGGACGATCTTCTCCTTCTTCAGGCTTTCCTCGTCCTGTCCCTGCCTGTGGGTGGCGGCCTCGATTTCCTCCTCGACGTCGTCGGCGGCGAGCATCTCGGCGATGATGGCCTCTTCGAGCGTGTCGACCCTGTGCTGGGCTTCCTCGATCTCCTTGAGGAGAGAGGTGTATTCCTTGTTCGTCTTGACTTCGTTCAGCTGGCGCTTGTATTTTCCGATCTGGACCTTGATGTCCTTGACTTCCGTCTCGAGGTCGCGGCGCTTCTTCTGGTTCTGGGACATCTTGCCCTTGGCGTCGGTGACGAGCTTCGAGCCGGTCTGGATCTTCTTGTCGATGTCTTGGATGAGACGGGGGATTCCTTCGAGGACGAGCGAGGCGTCGCGCATTTCGGTGTCCAGCCGCTGGATCTCGATGATCAGGTCGAAGTCGATGTCCACTATCCCTCAGTCCTCGGTCTCGCGGTCAATGGGCCTACCAGGATTCGAACCTGGGACCTGCCGGTTATGAGCCGGTGGCTCTACCGCTGAGCTATAGGCCCTCGGCCCCCTTTTATAACAAAATATTGATGTCCCGTCAATTAAACGCCCGAGTGCCACTCCAAAGATCCCCCTCAACAATAGGACCGAAGGACGCTGTCCGGGCGATGATGCCCGGAGGAGGTCGCTGGATAAGGGGGCCGAGGGTATCGTCAGAGGAAGCATAAAGCGGTGATTTAGCCTTCGCGGGACGGATACGCGGACTCCCCCCATCGGATCCGGACCGGGAAGGCGTTAAGAATCACCGCAGCGAACGAAGACGATGCCCGAGGCCCTTCAGCGGCCGACGGCGTGGCTTCTTGAGACCACCGCTCAGTGGTTGTTTGTGAAGCTTTTGAGCTTGCGGCTGCGGCTCGGGTGTTTGAGCTTGCGCAGGGCCTTGGCCTCGATTTGGCGGATGCGCTCGCGGGTCACCTTGAACTGCTGGCCGACCTCTTCCAGGGTGTGCTCGTTGCCGTCGCCCAGCCCGAAGCGCATCTTGAGGACCCGGCCCTCGCGCTCCGTCAGCGACTTCAGGGCCTCCTCGATCTGCTCCTTGAGGTTGATGTGGATGACCGTGTCGGGCGGCGAGGGGATGAGCTTGTCCTCGATGAAATCGCCGAGATGGCTGTCCTCCTCCTCGCCGATGGGCGTCTCGAGGGAGATGGGCTCCTGGGCGATCTTGATGATCTTGCGGACCTTGGTGACGGGCATGTCCATCTTTTTTGCGATCTCCTCGCTCGTCGGCTCCCGGCCGACCTCCTGGACGAGGGCCCGGGAGACGCGGATGAGCTTGTTGATCGTCTCGATCATGTGAACGGGGATGCGGATCGTCCGGGCCTGGTCGGCGATGGCCCGGGTGATGGCCTGGCGGATCCACCACGTGGCGTAGGTCGAAAACTTGTAGCCACGGCGGTACTCGAACTTTTCGACGGCCTTCATCAGCCCCATGTTGCCTTCCTGGATGAGGTCGAGGAACTGGAGGCCGCGGTTGCTGTACTTCTTGGCGATGGAGACGACGAGCCGGAGGTTGGCCGCGACGAGTTCCTTCTTGGCCTGGTCGCTGACCTTCTTCCCGGACGTGATCGCCCGGACCACCCGCCGCAGGGACTCCGGGTCGAGCCCGATCTCCGTGGTCTCCTTCTTGAACTCCTTGTTCACGTCCCGGATCTTCTGCTTGAGGACGGGGTCGTCCTTTTTCTTCTTGGCCAGGGCCGTCGTCCAGTCGTCGCGCGTGTCCTCGAGGTCGTTGATGGTCCTCAGCCGGGAGCGGAGCTCGTTGATGATCCTCTCCCGGTGGGCCGAGCGGAGGTTGAGGTCGCGGATCGTCCGGCTGATCCTGACGATGATCCGGCCGCGGCTGACGAGGGTCTTTTTCTTCTTCGGGATGCGGTCGAGCTTCCGGGTCAGCTCCTTGATTCTCTTAATCTTGGCCAGGATCTGATTTTTCTTCTCCTCGAGCCTGCCCTCCGCGATGTCCTCCTCGGAGACGTCGAACATCTCCTGGATGATGAAGGGGTTCTCCTTGATCCGCTCCTCCAGGGCCAGGACCTCGTTGAGGACGAGGCGGGTCCGGCTGAGGGACTTGATGATGCTCTTCTCGCCGCGCTCGATCTCGCGGGCGATGGCGATCTCGCCCTCGCGGGTCAGGAGCGAGATGCTGCCCATCTCGCGGAGGTAGAGCTTGACCGGGTCGGTCGTCCTCTCCAGCCCGTGCGTCGAGACGAGGTCGCTCTTCCGGCGCTGGGGGATCATCTCCTTCTGGCGCGAGTCCAGGATCTTGATCCCGTAATCGCCCATCGACGACAGGAAATCGTCGAAATCCTCCTCGGAGTCCAGGTCCTCGGTGAAGGTCTTGTCGATCTCCTCGAAGAGGAGATAGCCTTGCTTGCGGCCCTTCGAAATGAGCTGGGAGATCTCGTCTTTGTGGAACTTATTGTCCGGTGACACGGTGCGCACCTCTTTTCATTTGGTTCTTCCGTCCTCACGGCATCGACAGGATCTGTTTCGTGATGTCCTGCTTCTGGTAGAGGAGGGCCAGAAGCTCCTCCTTCTCCCCCTGTTTCTCCGACCGGGCGATCTTCTGCTGGATGTCCTTCAGCCGGTTATGGAGGTGGACCTTGCGCAGGGACTTCAGGCATTCCTGGGCTTCCTCGACCGAGGCGACAGACGATTTCTCGAAAAGGGCCTTGGCCAGCTGCGACAGGACGGCCGCAGGAACCTTGCCCTGCAGCTCGTGGAAATTCCATTCCTGGTCGTGCTTGAAGCAGTCCAGGATGTACTGGAAGATCGGCTCGCTCAGAAGCCCCTGGAAGATCTCCTCGCCGCACTCGGCGAAGACATAGGGGGCGACCGACCGGTCCTCCATCAGGATCTGGAACAGGCGCTTTTCCGCCGGGCAGAAAAGCCTCGCTTCCTCCTGGCCCTTGCCCGGGGCCCTGTTCTCGACGATGCTCCGGATGAGGTCCTCGCCGATGCCGAGCTCCTGGCTCGCCCGCCGGAGGTATTCGCTCCGGGCGACGGCGTCGGGGACTTTCTCGATCTCCTTGACCACGGCCCGGACGATCCGGCCTTTCTCCTCGGGGATGGACATCTGGACGTCCTTGGCTAGGGAATCGATCAGGAACTTGAGCCCGGAGATCGCCTTTTTCTGGAGGGCCAGGTACCTGTCCCGGCCGTTCTTCTTGATGAACGCGTCGGGGTCCTTGTCTTCGGGCAGGACGAGGACCTCGACGTTCAGGCCCTTTTCGAAGCCGAGCGGGACGGCCCGCGCGGCCGCCGCCCTCCCGGCGCTGTCCCCGTCGTAGTTGATGACCATCCGCGAGGCGAAGCGCATGGCCTGTCCGACCTGCCAGGACGTCAGGGCCGTCCCCAGAGAGGCAACGACGTTGCGGATCCCGGCCTGGTAGAGCGCCGAGAAATCCGTATACCCCTCGACCAGGATGACCGTCCCGGCGTCCCGGATGGCGTCCTTGGAGAAGTTCAGGCCGTAGAGGAGCTTGCCCTTGGAATAGAGGGGCGTGTCCGGAGAATTCAGGTACTTGGGCTCGGCGTCGATGACCGTCCGGCCGCCGAAGGCGACGGCCCTTCCCGTCAGGCTGAAGATGGGAAAGATGACCCGCCCGCGGAACCGGTCGTGGTATTCCCCAGTCCTGGAGCCGGGGAGGACGAGGCCGCCCTTCTCGAGGAACGAGATGGGGACGTTCTTTGCCTGGAAAAAGTCGAGCAGGGCGCTCCAAGAGTTCATGGCGTAGCCGATCTTGAGGGTCTGGATGGTCTCTTCCGTCAGGCCCCGTTTTTTCAGGTACTCGAGGGCCTTGGACCCCTCCGGGGTGTTGTACAGGTTTTTCTTGAAGAAGCCCAGGGCCAGGTCGTTGATCTTGAAGAGCTTTTCCTCGAGCTTGAGGACCTCTGGACGGACCCCCCGTTGCTGGGGAAGGGGGACGTGGTACTTTTCGGCCAGGTGCTTGAGAGCCTCGGGGAAGGTCATGTTTTCCCTCTCCATGAGCAGGGAATAGATGTCCCCGCCGGCGCCGCACCCGAAGCAGTGGTAGAACTGTTTCTCGTCGTCGACGGTGAACGACGGCGTCTTTTCGGTGTGGAACGGGCAGAGGCCGACCCACTTCCGGCCCCTCCGCTTCAGGGTCGTGTACTGGGAGGCGATCTCGACTATGGACGAGGCCTGCCTGACCTGGTCAATTATCTCCATGAATGTTTTTCGGTCCGCGCGTTCTCATAGAATATAGGGACGGGAGTAGGCCTTGTCAAGCTGTTCTATTCATTATTCTTTCGGACGATTCCCGCCCGTTTTTCCGCGCTAGAGATGGTTGATCGAGCTGGCCAGGAAGGCGGCGCCGAAGCCGTTGTCGATGTTGACCACGCCGATGCCGCCAGGGCAGGCGTTGAGCATGGCCAGCAGGGCGGCCAGTCCCTTGAAGCTCGCCCCGTAGCCGACGCTCGTCGGCACGGCGATGACCGGGACCTTGACCAGGCCGGCGACGACGCTCGGGAGCGCCCCCTCCATGCCGGCCACGGTGATGATGACCCGGGCCTGACGGATCTTATCGAACTGGCCGAGGAGCCGGTGGAGGCCGGCGACACCGACGTCGTAGATTCGCTCGGTCTTGTTCCCCAAAGCCTCGGCGGTCACGGCCGCTTCCTCGGCCACCGGGATGTCGGATGTCCCGGCGGTCAGGACGACGATCGTCCCGCGGCCGGCCGGGGGCTTGGATTGTTCCAGACTCACCGTCCGGGCCGCCGCGTTGTAGACCGCGCCCGGGAGCTTGGACTTGACCTTGGCCCAGACCTTCGATTCGACTCTCGTAACCAGGAGGTTCGAGCCCTTCTCGAGGATCTCTTGGGAGATGCGGCCGATCTGGGCCGGAGTTTTACCCAGGCCGAAGACGATTTCGGGTACTCCCTTGAGGACCTCGCGGTGGTGGTCGACCTTGGCGAACTCGAGGTCGCAGTAGGGGTAGCCCTCGAGGAGCTCGAGGGCCTTGGCCGGCGAAATCTTCCCGGCGTGGACTTTCTTCAGAATCTCTTCCAGCCGTTTTTTCACCCCCCTATTTTACCACAAGCCCCAAGCCCCGACACAGCTGCGATTGAGTTGCCGCTATGACGGGCGGCAACCATATTGTCAAAGCGGGCTGTCTCGTGTAAAATAGGGCAAACCACAACTGCATTCTGAGAGGAACAACCGTGCGCGAACAACGATCGAAAAAGGACGAGTACCAGAAAGCCCTGGCGGCCTACGGCCAGGCCGTCAAAGAATTCCACAGGGGCGACTTCGAGAAGGCCACCGAGCTCCTGAAGGGCTTTATCGAGAAATTCCCGGTGGACAAGGAGATCGTGGACCGGGCCAAATCGTACCTCGCCATCGCCCAGAAACGGCCCAAGAAGGAGAACGTGTCCCCGAAGGGCTTCGAGGACCACTACCGCTACGGGATTGTCAAGATCAACCAGGGCGATCACGCCGGGGCCGTCAAGATGTTGGAGAAAGCCCTCGAGTTCAAGGAAAAGGAAGGGCTGGTCTATTTTCTCCTGGCCGACGTCCACAGCCTGATGGGCCAGACCGACACCGCCCTCGATTATTTGAAAAAGGCCATCCAGAAAGACAGGACGTTCTCCGTCGTCGCCCAGAACGAACCCGATTTCGAGGCGCTCTGGGAAGACAAGAAGTTCAAACTCATCGTCAAGCTTGTATGAAAAGGAAAGCCGTCGTTCTTCTTCTGGGGGGTGAGGAGGGCGCCGGTTTCGGCGCGGCGACAGGCGCGTTCTTCCAACCGCTTCTCGGCCGCCCCCTGGGCGCCTATGCACTCGAAGCCGTCTGCGGGATCGACCCGGAGGCCGTCCTCGTCCTGGCCGGCGCGGGCGCCGCGGTCCGGGACGGCTGGGAAAGCCTGATCAAGGGCGTCGAAACGAAAACGCCCGTCTTCCTGTTCGCCGGGGAAGGGCGGAAGGAGGGGCGGCGCGAGGGCGTCTTCCCGGC
>Ga0105152_10000062_pt1 | contig 23979 bp, 15 predicted proteins | sample LakBais05cmmetaG_FD_81534 | JGI IMG/M metagenome (GOLD analysis project Ga0105152, IMG submission 81534) | Lake sediment microbial communities from Lake Baikal, Russia to study Microbial Dark Matter (Phase II) - Lake Baikal sediment 0-5 cm | ecosystem: Environmental > Aquatic > Freshwater >...
AGTGGGCATGCTGTTCGCCGAGTATATCAACGCCGTTGCACCGCACCCGAATTCCGCCAAATTGTTCCAGGATTTCCTGTTCTCGGATGAGGGTCAGATCATGCTGGCAAAAGGCTACGCGCATCCCGCTCGCAGCGATGTCGTCCTGCCGGATGAGATCAAAGCCAAACTGCTGCCCGAAAGCGCCTATGGCAACATCCACTTCCCAACCAGCCTGGAATCCTTCTCTGCTGCCATCAAAGCAATCGTAGAAGGCTGGACTGCAATTTCAGCCCAATAACCTTAATAGTTGATTGTAATAAAAGACCAGAATGGAAACTCATTCTGGTCTTTTCATTTCACAATAATAATTACCTGCGGAACGCCTCCGAAGTCCCTCTTCGCCTTCTCAGGGAAGCCTTTATGTAAACGCAGCTACAAGCTTAATGATAAATTACCTATCATAATTCGGATGATTTCTTCAGGAATTCAAGGACAGCATCCATTTTTGTGAAAGCCAGAGCGGTGATCGTATCAGCTCCACCATAATAGATGGCTATCCTGCCGGTCGGTTGATCATACAAGGTCGCGCAAGGAAAAACCACGTTCGGCACATCACCCATGCACTCGTAATCTCTCTGAGGTGAAAGCAAATAGGAACTTCCGCGATAGATCACCTTCCAGGGTTGCTCCAGATCCAGAAGGGCAGCCCCGAAGCTGTATACAAATCCATTACAGGAAGTCAACACGCCGTGGTAGAACAGCAGCCAGCCTTCCGGCGTCTCGATCGGGATCGGGCCGGCGCCGATCTTGGTACTCTGCCAGCCGCCCTTGACGCCCATCACAAAACGATGCTGGCCCCAGTGGATCATGTCGGGGCTCTGGCTCAGGAAAATATCCCCAAAGGGCGTGTGGCCGTTGTCACTTGGCCGGTTGAGCATGACATAGTTGCCATTGATCTTGCGCGGGAAGAGCACTCCATTACGATTGAATGGCAGCAGTGCATTTTCCATGAAATCGAATTCTTCAAAGTCGCGGGTATACCCGATACCGATCGTCGGACCGTGATAGCCGTTGCACCAGGTGACATAATATCGATCCTCGAGCCAAACCACACGCGGGTCGTAACGATACTCGAATCTGGCCAGCTCGGGGTCCTCACAGATCCATTCGATCGGGTCCTCATCGATGTGCCAATTGATACCATCCTGACTGAAACCGCGGTGAATGTTCATCTCCCGTTTTTTATTGTCGCAACGGAAGACTCCGGCAAAACCATCCTGAAAAGGTACCACCGCACTGTTGAAAATGCTGTTCGAGGAGATTAAAAGGTCACGCGGGATGATCGGGTTGCGGCTATAACGCCAAACAAACTCATGGCTGCCAGAGGGCTTTTCTTCCCATGGTATATTTGGCAGGCTGCTTTGTTTCATAAAATCCCTTTCCTTTCCAGATCATAACCTTATTAACAGTTGACATTCACAAAATATCATTGTATAATCTTTATAGTCTTGGGAGCGCTCCCATTATACTACAAGATATTTGCCAAAATCAACCCTCCAAACAGAGATATTTTTTTCAACCATACTGGGAGCGCTCCCAAACCAAGGACACAGCGTGACCGATCTGACCCTCGAAGATATCGCAAAACAAGCCGGGGTTTCCCGCTCCACCGTGTCTCGAGTGGTTAACGATCACCCCAATGTCAGCGAAGACGTCCGGGAGCGTGTACATGAAGTCATTCGAAAGACGGGTTATCGTCCGAATGCCGCCGCCCGATCACTTGCCTCACAACGCTCCTGGATGATCGGGTTGGTCCTTCCCCACAGCGTCAGTTTCTTTTTCACCGATCCCTACTATCCGCATTTGACCAAAGGCATCGCCCAAGCATGTAACCAAAACAACTATACACTGGCTTTTTTCCTTGTCGGAAACGTAGAGGACGAGGAGAATATGTATCCCCGTATTGCAAGAAAAGGTTTTCTGGATGGCGTTGTGGTTCAATCTGGTCATCATGGAGATCAAGGGATCATTGGCCGTATGATCGATCTGAAAATTCCGATGGTCGTTGTTGGACGTCCCTTCCGCTCAGACAATGTCACATACATCGACATCGACAATATTAACTCTTCCAATAACGCAGTCAGCCATCTTATCCGATTGGGGCATAAACGAATTGGAACAATCACCGGACCGGCCAACAGCACCGCAGGCATTGATCGTCTGGAGGGATATCGAAAAGCGATAACTGAAAGAGGTTTAACCGTTGATGAAAACTTGATAATAGAAGGTGATTTCACTGAAGCTGGAGGGTATTATGGAATGCAAAAACTACTCCTCCAAAAACCTGATGCCATCTTTGCCGCATCGGATGTGATGGCTATCGGTGCGATGCGAGCAGTCAATGAAGCAAATCTCAGGATTCCGGAAGATATCGCATTTGTTGGTTTTGATGACCTTCCGATTGCAACCTATTCAAATATTCAACTCACCACCGTTCGTCAACCAGTCGTCCAAACTGGTATTCGCACCGTTGAAACCCTGATCGACTTGATCGAAAATGGGATTAAGCAACCCCGGCACATCATCCTGGATACGGAGTTGGTTGTCCGCGAGTCCTGTGGTGCATCGCAAAGGAACTGAGAGCCGATATGCTTGCGATGTTTTTTCTGTCCATCCTGGGAGAGCTCTCATAATACTCTTCATTTCGTATCTCTATTCTGGAAGGAGGTGGTCTGTATAATATAAGAGTAATCTTTCGGTCCGCTCATCCTGTCCGTTATATATTCTAGAAGGAGAATGAACCAAATGAAACGCATAACAATTCTTTTGTCTGTTTTGGTAGCCTTCAGCATGCTGCTGAGCGCGTGTGGTACTGCAGCTACAGCTACTAAAGCACCGGCGACCGCAGCCCCAGTCGAGGCCCCCACGGTAGCCTGTGTACCCTCTGCAGCACCTGTAGCAGCTGTAGACTCTGCAATAGCTGCAGCGGTTAAAACTCTGCCCCGCAATGAAACCCTGTACTTCAATGGTCAACAGTGGGGTTCGGTCGTTGGATGGAATCCATTCTCTACCAGCATGAATAATGCGATGGCTATCGCCCAACAGGACAGCGCCCGTGTCATCATGTTCGAAACCCCGTACCTGTATGACATGCTCGATGGCAAGCAGTATCCTCTGCTGGCTGATGGTCCCTGGTCATGGAACTCTGCTATGACCGAGATCACTTTCAAGCTCAAAGCTGCCGCGAAGTGGAGCGATGGCACCCCGGTGACCGCTGATGATGTTGCCTATACCTGGGCTTCCAATATCAAGTACGAAACCAATGCTGGCGTTAACAATAAAGATTACATCGACACCATCGAAGCTAAGGATGCCCATACGGTTGTGGTGAAAGCCAAACTGGATGCTGCCGGCAAAATGATCAATCCTCTGGTAGTCGCTGCTTACCTGAGCGGCAACTATGTCATGCAGAAAGCCTGGATCCAAAAACTGGAAGCACGTGCTTGTGGGGATGCCACAGCTTTCAAAGCCGATACCGCTGAAGATGTCGTTTACTCCGGCTCCTATCACAAATTCTTCACTGACGATACGAAAGCTATCTACGTTCGTGATGATAACTACTGGGGCCAGGATGCCAGCATGTTTGGCAAGCTGCCTGCTCCGAAGTACCTTGCACATGCGATCTTCAAGGATAATGCTGCCGGTACAACCGCTTTGCAAGCCGGTGAGGTGGATGTCAGCCAGCAGTTCAACTCCAATGTTCAGGATCTGTGGCTCGTCAATAATCTGCCCATTTCCACCTACCTACCCGATGCTCCTTATGGCATTGGCGCCAGCCTGCCGACTGCGTTCTACAACCAGTCTTCCTATGGTTTGGACCAGCTTGCGATCCGCAAGGCCATTGCCATTGCGGTTGACTATCCCACCATCATTGCCAACGCGATGACCAACCAATCGGCTACCTTCGCCCAGGTTCCTCGCTCGTTGATGAACCCGACTCCTGGTGAGCAGGCACTGTACGACACCAATGCCGTCAAGGACCTGCAGTGGGTTGGCAACGACATCGCAGGCGCCAAGGCACTGCTCGACGCAGCCGGGATTAAAGATACCAATGGCGATGGCAATCGCGAGTTCAATGGGAAGGAACTTTCCTATATAGCAACCTGCCCCAATGGCTGGTCCGATTGGCAGGCTGCGATTGAAGTGGTTGCTTCCGCTGGAAAAGCGATCGGGATTAACATCACGACCAGCTTCCCTGAATGGTCCGTTTATCAGACCGTCGTCACCAATTGGCCTCTCCCCGCGACAGGCTATGACATCTTAATGATGTGGAGTGACGGCGCTGGTCCGACCCAGCCTTGGGGACGTATTCGCCATTTGATCAGCTCTGAATTCGCCAAAACCACGGGCAACTGGAATGGCAACTGGGGTGGCTATGTTAATCCTGCCGCCGATGCATTGATCCAGGCGATCCCCACCGAAACCGACCCCGCCAAGCTGAAGGCAGACTACACGGAACTCGTCAAGATCTACCTGACTGATATTCCCTCCTTCACGCTCATGTACCGTCCGCAATCGTTCCACACGGTGAACGAGAGTGTTTGGACAAACTTCCCTCACGCAGGTGATGGTACCAGCCCGGCCGTCCCGCCGCTCGACCTGACTGACGGTTGGAGTATCGCAGGCCTCTATAACCTGACGCTTGTTACTCCGTAACCAATAAGCTAAAATTAACTGCCATGTTCCGCGAACCATGGGACATGGCAGTTAACTATCTTAACGAGGAGGTCTTGCGTTGAAAGGATACCGAAAATATTTCCTCAACAAGGTGCTTTGGCTCTTGGTCACTTTTGTTTTCGCCATCGTACTGAATTTCATCCTGCCCCGCCTGATGCCGGGAGATCCTGTGGCAGCCATCACAGCAAAGCTCGCTCAAGGCGCGACAAATACGACCGGCATGCAAAAGGTCTATCAGCAATACGCGGAACTGTTTGGAACCAACAAACCCATGCTTGAGCAGTTTATCCTCTATATAAAAAATATTGCACATGGCAGTTTCGGCTTCTCATTCAGCCAATATCCCCGACCGGTTGTGGACATTCTCAAATCTTCCATCATGTGGACAGTATGCCTGCAGTTCCCGGCGATCATCGTCGGCTGGCTGATCGGGAACACGCTTGGTGCATTGGCGGCTTATCTTAAAAAAGGCTTTGATAAAGTCCTCATGCCCGTCAGTATTTTTTTGAGTAATTTACCGACATTTGGCATGGCGATCTTTTTACTGGTTATTTTTGGGATCGGATTAAAATGGTTCCCTACCTCGGGCGGATATGGGTTTGACCTGATTCCCAACTTTAGCTTGAAATTTATATGGTCCGTGATCGTCCACTACCAACTGCCATTCTGGTCGATCGTGTTGATCGCGATCGGCGGTCAGGCGATCGGCATGCGCTCCATGGCCATCTATGAATTGAATGCGGATTATGTCAAATACAGTCGTTTCATGGGAATCAAAGATCGAAAGATCATCGGCTATGTATTTAGAAATGCAATGCTTCCGCAGGTGACCGGTCTGGCGTTATCGATCGGTACCATGGTCGGCGGCGCGCTGGTGGCGGAGATCATCTTTAGTTATCCAGGTCTTGGTTTCACGCTCTTGAACGGTGTAATGGGACAGGATTATCCGCTGATCTCGGCTGCCACATTGATCATCACGTTAATGGTGCTGAGTGCGAACTTTATCATCGAAATCCTTTATGGCATCATTGACCCGCGTATTAAAGCGGCGCAGGCTGATTAAGGGAAGATGCTGTTATGAAACATACGATTCGACAAGTTTTTCACTCTGGCAAATTTTTGGTTGGATTTTCCATTTTTACGGCATTGCTGCTGATCGTGTTTGTTTATCCGCTGATCATAAAAAATGCTCCATTGGCAATCATCGGTCGGGGTACTTTCTTCCCACCGGGAACCTATGTGAATAGTTATGACACAATTGGTTCCACCCAATATACTCTGATGCTGGATGATGCCGCCGCCAAACGAATTGCCAGCAAATTGGGCGACCAGGAACGCCTTGGCCTGAAGGCATGGCTTGTGGCAGATGGGATTCCTGAAAACCAGATCGATATCTCGGATACCGTAAAACTTCTGGACCTGTGGGTGAATCATTATGACCCCAACAAAGAGTTGGCTGGGATGACCTATGCTAAGTTACAGTACTATCAAAGGCTCGATGCTTCGCTCGAAGGACTTCTGTCAATAAAGGGGGTGAGCATTGCAGTAAAAAATGCCCAAACGGGCGCCCTGGAGGAGACGCAGTTCGTCCAACAATCTGATTACGTGAATATCAGCCAGGTTGCGAACGTACGAGTGTTACCACTTGGAACCGATAACTTCGGCCGGGATGTGCTGACGGAGCTGGTCAAGGCCACCGGCGTATCGCTGGAGATCGGTCTTGTCGCCGGTATCATTGCAACCTTGATCGGTTTAACCCTGGGATTGCTGGCAGGTTATGTTGGCGGGCTGATGGATGACATCATCATGTTCATCACCAATCTCTTTACCGTAATTCCCGGCTTTGTGTTGTTGATCTTGATTTCATTCAGCATCGGGCAGGATAAACGCGGTGCCGTCACGATCGCAGTGGTGATCGGGTTAACCTCCTGGGTATGGACTGCCAGGGCAGTGCGGGCGCAAGTGGTATCCCTGCGTAATCGCGACCATGTCAATCTGTCGAAACTATCCGGGCACTCAGTCGTTCACATCATCCTCGCAGATATACTGCCTTACATCGCTTCTTATGTCGTTATGGCGATGATCCTGCAGATTTCCTCGGGGATCCTGGCGGAGGCGGGGTTGTCGATCCTTGGGTTGGGACCCAGAACTACGGACGTACCAACGTTGGGTTTGATGATGAACTGGGCAATGATTTACCAGGCACAGATCCTGGGAAAATGGTGGGCGTATATCCCCGTGCTCATAACCATAGCCCTGATTACATTCTCGATGAATTTGATGAATACAGGTCTCGACCAGGTATTCAATCCGGCATTGAGGGAAGATTGATATGTCAAAAGTATTGTTAGATGTCAATGGACTGACAACAAAATACATCACCCGGTTTCAGGAAGATATTTACGCTGTTGATCATGTTTCTCTGAAGGTCGAAGAAGGGAAATCGCTGGGAATTTCAGGGGAATCCGGCTGCGGAAAGTCGACGCTGGCGCTCAGCCTGATGGGATATTACTTCGCTCCGTTGCATTACACGAGTGGCGAGATCATCATCGATGGACGGAGTATTTCTGGAATGGATCCTGATGAAGTTCGTAGATCGATATTGGGTAAGAAGATTGCCTATATCCCCCAATGCGCGATGAACGCGCTCAACCCCACCCAGAAGATCATTGACTTTGTTGAGGATGTTATTCAAGCACATGATCCAAAAGCCACCAGGAAAGAAATTTACGAACTTGCCAAAGAACGTTTTGAGATCCTGGGGCTTCCTGCGGAGGTGCTGCAAAAATTCCCTGTTGAACTTTCGGGTGGCATGAAACAGCGCACGGTGATCGCGACTTCCGTGATCCTTCGTCCAAAGGTTTTAATCGCGGATGAACCTTCCTCTGCGCTCGATGTAACCTCCCAGAAGATGGTCATCAAGATGTTGCGGGATTTGATGGAAAAGGGTTTCATCAAATCGATGATCTTCATCACGCATGAGCTTCCGCTGCTTTACAACGTCACGGATGATATTATGGTCATGTATGCCGGGCAGATCGTGGAAAAAGGCACCGCAAAGGAAACCGTGTTCGATCCACTCCATCCCTATGCCAAAGGTCTCATGGGCTCGATCATTGTGCCTGAAAAAGGTCTGCGGGATATTAAACTGACTGCCATTCCCGGAGTACCGCCCAACCTTAAAAACCCACCTGAAGGATGCCGGTTCGCCGAACGCTGCAAATATGTAATTCCAGAGTGCAAGGCGCATTCTGTCGACCTTCGTGAAGTTACAGGTGGTCGCGCTTACCGCTGTATCTTTTCGGAAAAACAACTGAGAAAGGCCTATCAAAATGGCTGATGAAAATAAATTATGCCTGAGCGGATCCGGGCTTACCAAGGTATTTGGGCTTGGCCGTCAGAAATGTGTTGCCGTTGATCATGTGGATTTCAATTTCTACGAGCGCGAAATCATCTCGATCGTGGGCGAATCGGGCAGCGGAAAGACCACTTTAGCGAAGATGCTTTTAGGACTGATCAGCACCACTGAGGGTGAGATTTACTTCCAGGGGAAGAAACGTGATATCAGTTCTCAAAAGAAGAAACAGGAATATTGGAAAAACATTCAGGCGATCTTTCAAGATCCGTACTCTTCATACAATATATTTAACAAGATCGATTCCGTACTTTTGGATTGCATACGCATGCGCAGCGGTCGAAAACTTCCGCATGAAAAAAAAGTGCAATTAATGGCAGAAGCTTGCAGCTTTGTGAACTTGAAGTTCGAGGAATTAACCAACAAGTATCCTTTTGAGCTCTCCGGCGGACAGATGCAGCGCTTAATGATTGCCCGTATCTTCCTGCTGAAGCCGAAGATCCTGATCGCTGATGAACCCACCTCGATGATCGATGCCTGTTCACGCGCGACGATCCTGGATATGTTAATGAAGCTGCGTAATGAGACTGGGATGACGCTCATTTTCATCACCCATGATATTGGTCTGGCGTATTATGTTTCTGACAGCGTCTATATCATGGAGCATGGAAAATTAATTGAAAGTGGATGTGCCGATGATGTGATTCTGCATCCAAAACAAGCTTACACTCGACGCTTGATCGATGATGTTCCAAAGATCCATGAAGAATGGGATCTCTCAACTGTGAATTACTCTTGAGTTTGGATGCAAGCGAAATAACTTATTAATCATCCCAATCACTGGAAAACAACATGATGCAAATTCAACCTTTGACTGGCAAATGGCAATTTCAGCAAGTGGGGGCAGAAGAATGGTTGCCAGCCAATATACCTGGTAGCGTCCATACCGATCTTATGGCAAGCGGATGCATCCCGGATCCCTTTGTAGCCGATAACGAGAAACGCGTCCTGTGGATCGCCGAGTCCGATTGGGTGTACCGGACCAGTTTTGCCTGCACGGACGAGTTGCTTTCCGAAGAAAAAGTTTTTCTGGTTTGCGACGGGTTGGACACCCTGGCGACGGTTGTCCTCAACGGTCATGAGCTTGGTCACACGGACAACATGTTCCGCCGGTATCAATGGGAGATCAAACCATTATTAAATGCAAAGGGTGCCAACGACTTAACGATCACCTTCTCTTCGCCGGTGAAATACGCGGCGGAAAAGCAAGCCATTCGTCCTCTGCCAGGTGTCCCTCAGGCAATCCCCGGCGGGCCACACCTGCGCAAGGCCCCGTATCAGTTCGGATGGGATTGGAGCCCACAGCTCCCCCCGATCGGTGTCTGGAAGGACATCCGCCTGGAGGGGTACAGCGGGGCGCGCCTTTCTGAAATTCACCTGCGTCAGGACCATGCCAATGGACAGGTGGCAGTCGAGGTCCAGGTTTCTGTCCAGCGCTGGGATGAGGCGCCGCTCGCCGTAGTAGTGCGTATAACGGCACCAGATGGTGAGACCCTAGAAAAAAAAGCCGCTATTACCGCTCGGGATGGGATTAAAGTGAAGGTGCCGATCTCCAGACCTGAGCTCTGGTGGCCTAATGGCTATGGCGGTCAGCCACTTTACCAGGTGGAAGTATCACTCGTGTCGGTCGATTCTTCCGGGGCAGGCCTTCTGGATCTGCGTTCTTACCAACTTGGGCTGCGTACGATTGAATTGCGCCAGCAAGAAGACCGGTGGGGACGCTCCTTTGCCTTTGTGGTTAACGACATTCCGATCTTCGTTAAAGGCTCCAACTGGGCTCCGGCTGACTCCTTCCCCGCCCGGATAACTGGCGAACACCTGGAAGGGCTGATCCGTTCTGCGGCCGAGACGCACCAGAACATGCTGCGCGTCTGGGGCGGTGGATTCTATGAAGAAGAGCGCTTTTACGATCTCTGCGATCGTTATGGCATCCTGGTCTGGCAGGAGTTCATCTTCTCTTGCAGTATTTACCCGTTGGATGTCCCCGCCTTCCTGGAAAATATCCGGATGGAGGTGGTCGAAAACGTCCGCCGCCTGCGCCATCGCGCCAGCTTGGCGCTCTGGTGCGGCAACAATGAGATGGAATTGGGCTGGGTGGAGTGGAATTGGAAATCCCCCGAGCTGCAGGATTTGAAGCCCGCCTACGACCGGTTTTTCCACCACACGCTGCCCGCATGGTGTCGAGCTGAAGACCCGGATCACTCCTATTGGCCCAGCTCCCCTTCCTCCGGCACCCCCTTTAAAAATCCAAACGGTCAGCATCAGGGTGATGCCCACTATTGGGATGTCTGGCATGGGCGGAAACCCTTCACCTCTTATCGCGACCAATACCCGCGTTTTATGAGCGAGTTCGGTTTCCAGGCGCTCCCACCCCTGGCGACCATCCGCACCTACGCTGATGAGGCCGATTGGAACATGACTTCCTACATCATGGAGATGCACCAGAAGAACGCAAGTGGAAACTCCCTGATGGTTGGGCAGATGCTGGATACGTTCCGGATGCCCAAGGATTTTGTCTCGCTGGTCTACCTGAGCATGGCACTCCAGGCGGAAGGCATCCGTTATGGCGTGGAGCACTGGCGGCGCCATCCCGATCGCGTCGCAGGGATCCTGTACTGGCAGTTCAACGATTGCTGGCCGGTGGCCTCCTGGTCCAGCTTGGACTACTTCGGACGCTGGAAGGCACTGCACTACTCCGCACGCCATTTCTATGCGCCGCTTATGCTTTCCATCGAAGACAAGCCGCCTGAACAGGAAGTTTATATCACCAATGACCTGCTCGAACCCTGGGCAGGGATCGTGAACTGGTCGTTGGAGACGCTCGCCGGCGAGGTCCTGACCTCGGGACAGGCGCCGGTTAAGGCTGCCCCGCAAGCTGCGACCCAGGTATGCAGGCTGGACTTTTCCGACCAAATCTCGGATGACAACATCCGAGGGCTGGTTTTTATCGCCGAACTCTGGCAAGGTGATGATTTCGTAACCCGCCAAGTGGTGTGCTTCGCCCCGATCAAACACTTATCCCTGGCCGACCCGGCCGTAACCGTGGATCTGCGCGGCGAGAGGGGACAATTGATCGTTGGACTGACCTCCCGCTCTCTGGCGCTCCTGGTGGAAGTATCTTTGACGGGCGCCGATGTCATCTTTAGCGATAACTACTTTACCCTGCCTCCTGGTCGGACAGCCCTGATTGCCTGCCCGCTGCCTGCCGGTTGGACTCTGAGCCGGGCACGAAAAGCATTTCGCCTTCGCTCCGTTTACGACTCTTATTCACACGGCGCTATAGAGTAAACGCCTTGAGTTAATAAATTGTCACTTGACAACTTCCATACCGAAATCGGCACTTGCCTCCGGCCTGTAGACAAGGCCACTAGAAAGGATGTGAACCATGATGAAAATAAACAACCTGATTAATAAAATGACGTTGGAAGAAAAAGCCGCCCTATGTACCGGGGCGAGTCCCTGGACGACGACTCCCGTCGAACACCTGGGTATACCGGAAATAACCGTTTCGGATGGACCACACGGCGTACGCCGTGTGGCAAACGTAAACGACTTTGTCGCGGGAAGTCTGCCTGCCACCTGCTTTCCAACCGCCTCTTGCATGGCCTCCACCTGGGATGTGGATCTGATCCACGCCATGGGGCAGGCACTGGCTGAGGAGTGCATCGCCCTGAAGGTTGACGTGATCCTCGGTCCCGGGGCCAACATGAAGCGCACCCCCTTGGGTGGGCGTAATTTCGAGTATTACTCCGAAGACCCCTACCTCGCCGGTCAGATGGCCGCCAGCTTCATCAACGGCGTGCAAAGCAAAGGCATAGGCACTTCCCTCAAGCATTTCGCCGCCAACAACCAGGAGTTCCAGCGCCTCACCATCAGCTCCGAAATAGACGAACGTACCTTGCGGGAGATTTACCTGCCCGCCTTTGAGACCGCCGTCAAAAATTCCAAGCCCTGGACGGTGATGTGCGCCTACAACAAGCTCAACGGCACCTACTGCTCTGAGAATCACAGGCTGCTGGTGGATATCCTCAAGGACGAATGGGGCTTTGAGGGGTTCATCTTCTCAGACTGGGGCGCCGTACACGACCGGGTGGCTTCCATGAAAGGTGGTATCGATCTGGAAATGCCCGGACCAAGAGAGCGGAGGGTAAAGGCGGTCGTAGAAGCTGTTCGCTCAGGCGTGTTGGACGAATCCGTGCTGGATGAGTCAGTGCGTCGGATACTTGGTATCGTCTTCAAGGCTGCCGAGACGACTAAAGACGGTTCGTTTGATACCGCTATGCACCACGCTTTGGCACGCCGGATCGCTGCGGAAGGCATGGTCCTGCTCAAGAACAACAGGATTCTGCCTTTGAAGGATCAGCAGCACATCGCCGTCATTGGTCTTGCTGCTAAAGAAGCTCACTTCCAGGGTGGGGGCAGCTCGCACATCAACCCCACCCAGGTGGATAACCCGTTTAAAGAACTGCAAAAATTAGCTGGGGATACCGAGCTGACCTATGCCGAGGGGTATCCGGCAGGTACTACTTTCGACCAGTCGCTCATCGACGCGGCCGTTAAAAATGCCCGCTCCGCCGACGTGACCTTACTTTATCTTGCCCTGCCGGATTCCAAGGAGTCAGAAGGCTACGACCGGGCTGACCTGGACTTGACCCCGCAGCAGGTTGCTTTGATCAAGGCTGTGACTGCCGTCCAGCCTATGACCGTCGTCATCCTGAATAATGGCGCTCCAGTGGTGATGAGCGAATGGATAGATGGCACGGCTGCCATCCTCGAGGGCTGGATGATGGGACAAGCCGGCGGCGGGGCAATTGCAGATGTGCTCTATGGAAAGGTCAACCCCTCGGGCAGGCTGGCGGAGACCTTCCCGCTTAAGTTGGTGGATACACCCGCCCACATCAACTTCCCCGGAGGAAACGGCGAGGTGCGTTACGGCGAAGGCATTTTCATTGGTTATCGTTATTATGACGCCAAAGAGATACCGGTGCAGTTCTCCTTTGGTTACGGGATGAGCTACACCACCTTCACTTACAAGAACCCCAAAGTGTCGGCAGCGTCCTTCAAGGATGTGGATGGCCTGACCGTTTCTGTGGACGTGACCAACACAGGCAAGGTGGCTGGCAAAGAAGTTGTCCAGGTGTACGTACACGATCATAAATCCAGATTGGTCCGCCCGCCCAAGGAGCTCAAGGGCTTCGCCAAGGTTGAGCTACAACCCGGTGAGACCAAGACGGTAACCCTGGCGCTCGATTTCCGGGCTTTCGCGTATTACCACCCGGCTTACAAGCAGTGGATTACCGAGGACGGGGAGTTCGATGTCCTGATCGGCGCTTCGGTGAACGACATTCGTTGCACCCTAACCGTTACCCTGCAATCTACTCAGGAGTTACCCTGCATCCTGAACCGCGAATCAACCCTGCGCGACTGGATGGAAGACCCCCGAGGCAGGCGTGTGTTCGAACCGCTTTTCCAGCAAATAGTGGCACCTATGCAAGCGGCCTTCGGCGGGGGCCAGGATGGAGGAGGTGCTGTTGGCATGGACTCTATGGGCTTTTTAACGGATATGCCTTTGCTGGACATTCTGCACTTCCAAAAGAATGCTCTGCCGATGGCGCCTGAAGATCAGGTGGATGGCTTGCTCGCGCAAGTAAGTCAAATTAAATAAGCGATCCATGGTTTCCGGAACTTTTAACCCGCACGATTGGCAGTAGTTTTTCCCAGCTCCCATTTGTTGCTGAAACCAGGACGCATTCGGTGATTTCTTTTCGTTAGACCTTCACTATCGCCGAGAGGATAACATGCAATTTGGATTTTTCGACGACGAGCACCGTGAATATGTCATAACACAGCCCGATACCCCCTTGCCCTGGATCAATTATCTGGGTTGCGAGAATTACTTTGGCATCATCTCGAATACAGCCGGTGGCTATTCCTTTTACAAAGACGCCCGCCTGAGGCGTCTGACCCGTTTTCGTTACAACAATGCGCCGCTGGACTGCAACGGGCGCTACCTCTACCTTCGCGATGACGATGCCCCTACCCCGACTTTCTGGTCTCCCAGCTGGCAGCCAACGCGAACGCCACTGGATGAATATGAATGCCGTCACGGTCTGGGATATTCGACCATCCAATCCATAAAAGCTGGCATCGAAGCACAAATCCGATATTTCATTCCATTAGGCGAAAACCTCGAAATCTGGCAATTAACCGTGACCAATCACCGCAGCCAGTCAGCCCGACTTTCTATTTTTTCAGCCGTTGAATTCTGTTTATGGGACGCGCAGGATGACGCCACCAACTTTCAACGCAACTACAACGTGGGCGAGGTGGAAGTCGCCGATAATGTGATCTATCATAAAACTGAGTACCGCGAGCGGCGCGATCATTTTGCCTTTTTCACCTGTTCAGAGCCAGGCGTCGGATTTGATACCGACCGGGAAGCGTTTCTAGGTGCTTATAAAGGTTGGAATGAGCCTGAATCCGTGGTGAAAGGCAAACTCTCGAATTCTGTAGCCCTTGGCTGGCAGCCAATCGGAGCGCAGCATGTCAAATTGCAACTGAAAGCCGGAGAGCAAAAAACCGTCATCTTTCTTTTGGGTTACCAGGAGAATCCGAAAGAGGAAAAGTTTGCCATTCCGGGATCCCAGGTCATCAATAAAAACAAGGTCCTGCCTGTCATCCGGCGTTACCTGAAGCAGGATGAAGTACAAAGGGCGTTCGAGACATTGAGGGAATACTGGGATGGGCTGTTGAACAAGTTCCAGGTGGTCACACCGGATGAGCACACCAACCGCATGGTGAACATCTGGAATGCCTATCAGGACATGGTGACGTTTAATTTTTCACGGTCAGCCTCCTATTTCGAATCAGGGATTGGGCGTGGTATGGGTTTCAGGGATTCCAACCAGGACCTGTTAGGTTTCTTGCATATGCTCCCGGAACGGGCGCGCCAGCGCATCCTCGACCTGGCAGCCACGCAACTTCCAAACGGAGGAGCTTACCATCAGTACCAACCGCTGACCAAACAGGGAAACAACGACATCGGCTCCGATTTCAACGACGACCCACTATGGCTTATTCTATCTGTTACGGCATATCTAAAGGAGACCGGCGATTGGGATATATTAAAGGAATCCGTTCCCTATGACAACAAGGCCGGATCCGAGCAGAGCCTGTTCGATCATCTCAAGCGATCTATCCAATACACCCAGGACCGACTGGGTCCGCATAACCTGCCATTGATCGGGCGCGCGGATTGGAACGACTGCCTGAATCTCAATTGCTTTTCCGACTCTCCTGGTCAGTCCTTTCAAACGACGACGAATACAGATGGCAAGGTCGCAGAGAGCGTCTTCATCGCCGGATTATTCCTGCTGGTCGTCCAGGAGATGGTGGAAATTGCCCGACATCTCCAGTTAAAGGATGAAGTAAATGCCTATCAACGCATGGCGCGGGAAATGGAAACCGCGGTCTGGGCTGCCGGCTGGGATGGCAAGTGGTTCCGGCGCGCGTATGATGGCTTCGGTCGCGTGCTTGGCTCACAAGAGAACGATGAGGGTCAGATCTTCATCGAACCACAGGGCATGTGTGTTCTGGCAGGCCTGGGCCTGGAAAACGGACGTGCCATACAGGCACTCGATGCAGTTGCGGAACGATTGGCAACATCCCACGGCATTATGCTGCGTCAACCGGGTTTCACCCGCTATTATTCTCATCTGGGCGAGATCTCGTCCTATCCACCGGGCTATAAGGAAAATGCCGGCATATTCTGCCATACCAATCCCTGGGTGATGATTGCGGAAGCACGGCTCGGTCGCGGAGACCGGGCATTCGACTACTATCTACGCATCAACCCATCCCGGCGGGAAGAGTTGAGTGAGGTTCACCGCTGCGAGCCCTATGTGTATGCTCAAATGATCGCCGGGCGCGATGCCCCAAAACATGGCGAGGCAAAGAACTCCTGGCTGACCGGCACGGCTTCCTGGAATTATGTTGCCATAACCCAATGGATCCTGGGCATACGGCCCACCTATGATGGGTTGTTGATAGCCCCGGTCATCCCTGACGTGTGGCATGGGTTTGATGCGATCCGCTGGTTCCGTGGGAACAAATATTCCATCCACGTGGAGCGAAGAGGAAGCGGGAACGAGGTTGAATTAACCGTCGATGGCATTCTCCTGCAACAAAACATCATCCCTGCCCCGCAGCAGGAAAAAGCAGAAATCCACGTTACGGTTCTGTTGGGCAAAGCATGAAAAACCATCCTGGACTCAGGACGATCCTGTTCATCTGGCTGGGCTGGATCCTGGTCCTGTTTCTCTATCAATCCTGGATTACCCGCCGTATTGACCTGACAGCACCCGATCATGTGCTGATGTGGACCGGCACGGAAACTGCCGATAGTTACCTGGCAACCAAGCTCTATCTCAATGATCCCTATCTGAATGAACACGTTGCCTGGGATTCAGAATACTACCTGGCAATCGCCATGTCTGGCTATGACGACCCGCTCATCCAGGCCATCCCCGGCAATTTTAATTGGATGACCAACAAGACATTTTGCACTGCAGGTCAGGACACGGATTGTTATTCGCTATCCTACGCTTTCTTTCCGCTTTATCCGTTCTTGATGCGCATTACGGCATTGCTTTTTACTTTCCTGCCGCTCACAGCCATCGCCCGTTTCACGCTGGCAGGAGTGGTGATCTCGCTGCTGGGTACTTTGGCAGCCATGCTGGCACTTTATCACCTGGTACGCTCGTCCCTGGGAGATGACGATGGCATCCGTTCTGCCTTTTACCTGGTCATCTTTCCCGGCAGCTTCTTCCTGGCGCAGGTGTACACCGAGGGACTGTTCGTCGGTCTGACCTTTGGCGCGCTTGCCTGCCTGCTCGACCGAAAGTGGTACCTGGCAGGATCGTTGGCTGCTCTGGCAGTCTGGACCCGCCCTGGCGGCGCGTTATTGTTTCTGCCCATGGCACTGCTGTGGGTCCTGGACCGGGTCTGGAATAAAGGCTGGAAAGTAACGATTCCAAGCGGGGCAGCGGTGCTGGCACCCTTGTTTTCCTACGGTATCTGGTCGCTGACCCCTCTGGCTGATAAATTTCATCTTGTCGAGGAAAGATATTTTGGGCGGGGCTTGCTGGACATCCGCTCGAGCCTGCAGGTGTGGAGCACTGCGTTGCAATCCTTCACACAGAGTAACCTGCAGACGAAATTTTATTACGCGATCGAGATCGCGGCGATCGTTCTGGCTCTTGCTTCGTGTATTTACCTCATTAAAAAACATCCGGAAATTTCCCTGTATGGTCTGGGGATGATCTTTTTTGCGCTCACCAGCGGGTCCGCCCAGGGCATGATCCGTTACATGGTGGTCCTGCCTTCCCTCTTCTGGATGCTGGCAAGGTGGGGGCGTCAGCCGGTCTTCGACCGCATTTGGACGCTGCTGAGCTGCCTTCTGATGGGATTGCTGGCGTTGCTTTTCAGTTTTAACTATTGGGTAGGATGAACAGGATTTTGCATGCAGTACGGTTATTTTGACCAGAACTCAAGAGAATACGTGATCACCCGTCCGGATACACCGCAGTCCTGGAGCAATTATCTCGGTTCGACCGAGTACGGCGCGATCATCACCAACAATGCCGGGGGGTACGGCTTTTACCGTTCTGGCGCGCGAGGGAGGTTCCTGCGGTTGCGGTTTAACAGTGTGCCCATGGATCAACCCGGGCGTTATTTTTATTTGCGCGACCGCGAAAGCGGTGATTATTGGTCCACCTCCTGGCAGCCGGTCGGAAAACCGCTCGAGAGCTACCGCAGCACATGCCGTCACGGGACGGCCTACAGCACGATCGAATCGGACTACAGCGGGATGCATAGCGAGACAACTTATTTCGTCCCGCTCGATCAGGCCTTCGAATACTGGTACTTGAAGCTCAGGAATGATTCGGATCGGCCGCGTCAGATCTCGGTCTTCAGTTACTGTGAATTCACCAATCAATGGGATACCTTTCAGGATCAGGTCAACCTCCAGTATTCATTGTTCATCATCCGCGGCGAAATGACCCCCGACCATCTGCTGCGCATCGCCAGCCAGGATAATCTGACCCCCGATGGGGGTGGTTTCTACATTCATGACCTCGCTCACCATACCTGGATGGGGCTGGTGGGCACTCCTGTCTCCGGCTACGACACCAGCCGCGAAGCTTTCCTCGGTATCTACCATGGATACCACAACCCGCTGGCCGTCGAGCAAGGTAAATGCACCAACAGCAACACCTATGGGGATAATGCTTGCGGGAGTCTGCAATCCGACCTGACGATCGCCCCAGGAGAATCAAAAGAACTGATCATCCTATTAGGCATCGGCGATGCAAGAACGACCGGCAAAAAGACTTTTTTGGAATACGGTTCGTCGAAACGTGCCGCTCTCGAGCTTAAAAGGCTGAAAGAACACTGGCACACCAAACTTGACAACCTGCTTGTCGAAACCCCGGATGAAGAGTTCAACCACACCGTCAACCTATGGGGGTTGTACAACAGCCTGATCGCCTTTGCCTGGTCGCGCTCCGCCAGCCTGGTCTACAACGGTGAACGCGATGGGTTTGGTTTCCGCGATTCGGTACAGGATGTGTTGGGGGTGACGGCTGCCATTCCAGAGGAGGCCGGCCGGCGGTTGGAACTGATGCTGACCGGGCAGCTTTCCAACGGCGGTGCGTTGCCGATCGTCAAACCCTTTGACCACCACCCCGGTCAGATGACCCCGCCTGGTACGCAGGAATACCGGTCGGATGATTGTTTATGGTTCTTCAATGCCATCCCGGCCTATGTCGCTGAGACTGGCGACCTGGAGTTTTACAACAAGATGTTGCCGTACGCCGACCAGGGTAAAGCCACGATACTCGGGCACCTGCGGCGGGCTCTCGAGTTCAACCTCGAAAGAATGGGAAAGCACGGGTTGCCCTGTGGACTGGCAGCAGATTGGAATGACTGCTTGAAGCTAGGTTATTTCGGCGAAAGCGTATTCGTTGCGTTCCAACTCCGTCTCGGATTGAGTGTTTACTCAGAGATAGCAACCCGATTGGATTTGAGGTCTGAATCTGAATGGGCGCTGGAGCAACGTGAGACGCTGGACAAAGCCATCCAGAAGAGCGCCTGGGATGGGGGCTGGTTCATCTGGGCGATAGCAGAAGATGGGACGGTCTATGGAACCCGCGAGAGCAAGGAGGGTCAGATCTACCTGAATACCCAGTTATGGTCCGTGATCAGCAGACTGGCGACGAAAGAGCAGGCAGATCAATGTCTCGCGGCGGTACACGAGCAGCTGGCAACCCCCAACGGATTGATGCTGTCTGCACCCCCCTTTGTAAAGACCTCGATCGAGGTGATGCGAGCAGTTGTATTCAATCCGGGCGTCAAGGAAAATGCCGGTATTTTCAACCACACCCAGGGCTGGGGCGTGATGGCAGAGTGCCTGGCAGGACACGGCGACCGTGCCTGGGAGTACTACCGCGCCTTCATGCCGGCTGCGTATAATACCCGCGCCGAGGTGCGCCAGTGCGAGCCCTACGTACAGGCACAGACGACCTATTCGAAATTCTCCCCCCGCCCGGGAAACACCCGTACGTCCTGGCTGACCGGTGCCGCCGCCTGGGCTTATTTCAGCGCCACCCATTACATCCTCGGGATCCGCCCCACGCTCGATGGATTGATGATCGATCCGTGCATCCCTTCGAATTGGGATGGGTTCAAAGCCACACGCAAGTTCAGGGGGAAAACTTATAAACTCACGATCAACAATCCGGAGCATGTCTGCCAGGGTGTGGTCAGGTTCCGGCTGGATGGGAAGGAACTCCCGGGCTGCCTGATCCCTCTCAACCCGCCCGGGAAAGAGCACAGTGTTGAGGTCTGGCTTGGAGGGAAACCGTAAATGAACCCTGATGAGAACCTGTTACAGATCCGGGACTTTCAAGGCGAAGGTTTCCAACCGCTGGTCACATCGACTGCCTGGCGGGTGGCGATGTTAAGGTACATGGATCGCATTCATCCTGCACGGATCGATAACCTGGAACGGCATTTATTAACGGATGAGGTTTTCGTGTTGGTACAAGGCAGGGGGGTATTGATCCTGGGGAATAACGGCTCCCAGGCAGACGGTTTGATTCCCCAGGAAATGGAGATCGGGGTGGTGTATAACATACGTGCCAACACCTGGCACACGGTTCTGCTCAGCCCGGATGCGGCGGTGCTGATCGTCGAAAACAGCGATACGGGGGAGGAAAACACGGAGATTTGCAACGTTAACGATAAAATGCGCAAAGAGATCGTCTCAATCGCCCGCCAGTTTTCTTTCGCACTGGATTGATCCGAGTGATGTGCTCTCGCGGGAACGCGCAATCAGCGAAATCATTTTCGCAAATTTGATGATTTTGCTGGCGTTTTCGTTTTATTCGCTCTAATCACATCCAAATTAGCAGATTTATTAAACATATTGACTTTTATATCGAGTTTGTGTATTATATATGTGAGCGCTCCCGGTAACGCTCACAATAAAAACTCCCTGATGCTTTTTAATATGGCAGAAAAGAAAAAAACCACAATTTACGAAGTCGCAAAAGAAGCTGGTGTATCCAGGCAGACGATCTCGCGTGTATTGAACAATCGTCCGGATGTTGCTCCTGAAACAAGGAAGCATGTGCAGGATATTATTCAGAGAATGGAGTACCACCCCAGCGCAGTCGCCCGCAGCTTGAGTGCGAAAAAGAGTTATATTTTTGGCGTGGTGACTGCGGGGCTGATCTATACCGGTCCATCCAGGACTTTGAGTGGGATAACCAGCAAAGCCGAGGAACTGGGTTACGGTTTATTGCTGAAAGAGTTGGCAAGTTTTAGCTCAAATAACATTCATCCGCTGATTCAGTGGTTCCAGGCACATCAGGTGGATGGCATTATTTGGGCTGCGCCGGAGATTGGTGATAATCGATCCTGGTTGAAAGACCTGCTAAAAGAAGTGCAAATACCCATCATATTTTTAACAATGGAAAAAAGGGATGACGTATCCATTGTCGCAATTGATAATTATCTGGGTGCACGGCTGGCAACCGAACATTTAATCAGCCTGGGCAGAAAAAAAGTAGGACATATCTCAGGCCCGCTCAACTGGTGGGAGGCGCGCCAAAGGAAACAGGGTTGGGAAGATGCCTTATCCAATGCGGGAATTCAAGTATTCGATAATATGTGGACGGAGGGAAATTGGTCATCAAAAAGTGGGAAGATCGCCATTGAGCAGTTACTACAAACATTTCGAGATATGGATGCGGTATTTGTAGGCAATGATCAAATGGCTTTGAGTGTTTTGCAAACCACTTTTGAACAAGGCCGGCTGATTCCTGATGACCTGGCAATCGTCGGGTTCGATGGAATTCCCGAAGCAGAATATTTTTGCCCATCTTTATCTACGGTATACCAGAACCAGATTGAATTAGGATGCATTGCTGTCCAGGAACTGGTCAGGATAGTTGAAGAAAAGCTTTTAGATAACGACGGACTCGGTCCGAAGCATGTTACTTTAAAACCGGAATTGGTCATTCGTAATAGTTCAAAGAAACCCTGATAAAAAGGAGGTGAGTATTTGCATACAACAAAAAAAAGGAAGTACTTCATGGTTGATTTGTGGCCAACGAGAAGTACTTCCAGGGAATGCGAACGGACAATAGCTGGTACATTTGTTCGCTCGCACGCCCAAAGTATAAACCAAAAATGAGATATGTCCACGATTTTTTAAAATCAAGTCTTAAGGAGAGTAATATGCACACCAAGAATAACCCCATGAAATTCCTGTACTTGCTTGTTGTTGTGGCAATGCTGCTTTCCGCTTGTGGCGGAGGAAAAACCGTCACTGAAACTACCGCTCCGCCAGAACAACCCGCGGCAACCGCCACGACTGAACCCAAAATCGAAGGCAAGCTCACTGTCTGGTGTTGGAAGGCTGCCTGGGCAGATACTATCGTTAAAAGTGGTGCCCTGGATGCTTTTCTCGCCAAGTATCCCGCAGTCACAATTGATTACGTGGAATTGACTCCTACTGATCTCTATCAGAAGTTGCCGCTGGCTCTGCAGGCTGGCACTGGAGCGCCAGATTTTGCCTGTGTGGAGAGCGGTCACCTCGCCCAGTTTGTTGCCTTGGGCGGCCTGATGGATCTAACAGACCACGTTCAACCCTATCTTGCACAGATGAACGCGTATAAATGGGCTGATGCCATGCTGGACGGCAAATACTATGCCATGCCCTGGGACAGCGGTCCTGTGGTGATGTATTACCGCAGGGACGCCTTCGAGAAAGCTGGACTTGCGTCAGACCCGGATAGTGTAAGTAAACTTGTCGCCACATGGGAAGACTACCTGAATGTCTGCAAGACCATCAAGGAAAAAACAGGAGACGATTGCTTCTCAAACAACAAAGCTAATAATTTTGGCCGTCTGTATGAGATGATGCTATGGCAGCAAGGTCTCGGATACTATAATGCTGAAGGCAAGGTCACTGTCGACAGCCCGGAAAATATTGCCACGTTGGAAGAGATGAATAAATTCTGGGATGCTGGAGTCACCTCAGACCAGTTGGAATGGACGGATGGCTGGTATGCCGAACTGGCAAGCGCTGATAAACCGGAAGCCACACTGGTCGAAGCCGCCTGGATGGGCGTTTTCCTGAAGAGCTGGATTGCTCCTGGAACCGCCGGGCAATGGGGAGTCGCTTTGATGCCAGCCATGAAAGCCGGTGAGGTGCGGGCTGCCAACGATGGCGGCTCGAATGTCGTCATTCCCGACCAGAGCCAAAATAAGGATACTGCCTGGGCTTTGGCTGAGTGGCTCTTCGGCCAAGTGGATAGCCAGATGGCTATGTTCAAAGAGTCTGATTTCTTACCATCTCTGGAAACGACCTACACGGATCCATTTTTTAGCGAAGCCGATCCTTTCTTTGATGATCAAATGATCCGCCAGACCTACATCGATGTGGTGAAGATCATCCCAAGGGGTTATATCTACGGTCCTTACTATTCCCAGATGAATGGGTTTGTTTCAACCGCCATCCAAAAAGTTGGTACGGGACAGCTGTCTGTAGCGGATGCCTTGAAAGAAGCAGCCGATGCTATCCGTTCAGCGACAGGGATGCCCTAAAACCGTTTAGGACTTCTCGTATCTGAAAACAAGGTGGGGGGAGTTCGTCTTCTCCCACCTTCTGAACGGCGATAAGAATTGCTCGAGGAGGTCAGAAATGGCTGACACAGTAAGTGCTTCCGAAAAGATTTTCAGGGAGCACAAGCAATCGACTTGGCGAGATATTTATAGGGCTCGCTGGCCATACCTGTTCATCTCTCCATTTTATATCCTGTTCTTAATTTTTGGACTCTATCCAGTGGTCTTTTCATTTTACCTAAGCTTCACCGATTGGAAAGGGCTCGGTCCGATTAAATCGGTGGGATTGAATAACTTTATCCTTTTGTTTCAAGATCAAGTCTTTCTACAATCCATTTATAATGGAGTAATTTTATTTTTCATGTATGTACCGATCATGACCTTGCTTGCCCTGATCCTGGCGGTGATCCTGAATTCAAAACGGATTCGTGGTTTTAGATCTTTCCGCACAATAATTTTCATCCCCTATATCATGAACATCGTGGCAGCGGGTTTTACTTTCAGGTTGCTCCTGGAACAAAAATATGGTCTGGTAAACACAGTTTTAACTTATCTGAATATTCCACCAGCCCCCTGGTTGGAAAGTATATGGGGCGGCCGAGTTTCGCTCTGCTTGCTGGTTATCTGGGCCTGGCTGGGCTACAACATGGTTA
>Ga0105152_10000063_pt1 | contig 23903 bp, 28 predicted proteins | sample LakBais05cmmetaG_FD_81534 | JGI IMG/M metagenome (GOLD analysis project Ga0105152, IMG submission 81534) | Lake sediment microbial communities from Lake Baikal, Russia to study Microbial Dark Matter (Phase II) - Lake Baikal sediment 0-5 cm | ecosystem: Environmental > Aquatic > Freshwater >...
TGATCCCCTGACGATTAACCCGGACCAACTGGGTGATCTGACGGTGTGGATGACAATGGTGAATGGTGAGATGAAATATTGCGCTCCTGGCCGGGCAGAATATTGTCCGTGGACTGTTAAAAAAGAAACTACCACTACGCCAATGCCAACAGAACCTCCTCAGTTTGTACAGGTTGCCTTTAATTGCGATGAGAAGGAAGGAGCTCAGATTCATATTGGAAAAGAGAAATATGTGCAGACTACCATCCGCTGGGCGGCTGTCACCGTCGAGCAGGTGAGTGATTATCTGGATGCGGTCTCCCACTCCATCCTGGTCAATGGGTCCCAGATAGATTCCGAAGCATCCCATGGGGAAATCAGTCCCCTGGAAGGCAGAGATATATTCTTTGCCCCGTCATTTTTTAATGTGGGCGTTCTGGATCCTGGGGAGTATGAGATTCGAACGGTACTGACATTCGCTGAGAAGATCTATGATGGATTCGAGTATTATGGACCAGGGACAAAATACCCAACCATGGAAGGTACTTGCACAGTGATCATTGATTAATAATTGGTGAACACATCAGTAAGGTAGACTGAGCGAATCATTCCTTTTCCTGTGAAGGATAGCAAAAAGATGTTCAGAATCTGTTTAGATATGCTATAGGTTTATGAAACTTACTTTTGTCATTGAATCTTCTTTTATCTTCGAAATTTAGGCCAGAACGCGGGAACACGCCGGCAGTATACCTGCCAGTCTTCCCCAAACTCCATACTCAATGCAAGCTCCTCCCGGCGAGCGCGTAACAAAACCAGTGGAGCAAAAATTGCGTACGCCAGTGTCGTCCACGTGAGGTACAACAGCAGACTCCCCAGGGCAGCAATCACCAGGCCGAGGTACATCGGGTGGCGCACATAGGCAAACGGCCCGTGGGTGATCAGTCTATGGTCGGCATACAATTGGGCGCCAAAACTGGTTGAAACAAAATACATTTTTCCCAACACCAACCTCGCCCAGAGCACGAGCGCCATACCCGGGAAGAAAAGGATGATTCCGGTAATCAGTAGGCTTAGATGGGTACCTGATGAAAGCGTCAGCGGCAAAGGTTTCCAGAAATAAATAGAGATGCACAGGAAACTGACACTGGCGAGGAAATAAAAAATGGGCGAGCGCAGCCAGCCGGATGCCTTCCCGCTGGTACGGCCGGGAGGGAGGCGCGTCCCGCGCCAGATACCGTAGAATACGACTGTCAGAGTGGCATATGCCAGCACTCCACCCACCAGGCGAAAGATTGATTCGGTTGACATGGTATTTCTCCTTACAGACGGGATGGATCGTACAGCTCAGTTCTTGGAGATACCTAGATTCTTACGGGCTTGTCGAACTGCTCCTGCCAGGAATACTTTGATTACGAGCCAATCCAAAAAGTCCGGGGTGAGCAGTTTGAGCCAGACCGCCAGATGGCCGGGACCCATCAAGACCTCGCGTCGGCGCCTGGCTGCTGCCCGCAGGGTGATAGCAGCACAGCGGTCGCTTGTCATGGTCCTTTTTGTGTAATAAGCCCGGCCACGCTCACCGCGTGGTACGCCGTTTTTATCCAGTTGTGCCTCATGAAACTCAGATGCTACCCACCAGGGGCAAACCAGTGTGACGCTAACCCCGTGCTGCTTGAGTTCCATACGCAGGGAATCATAAAAGCCATGCATGGCATACTTGCTGGCATTATACGGAGTGTTGTATGGTAAGGCGGCTTTACCGCCCAGACTCGAGATGGCCACAATCCGTCCATGAGACTGTATCAGGTGGGGCAGGGCGTAGTAGGTGCAGTAGACCGCGCCGTAGAAATTCACCCCCATGGTATGGTGAAATAATTTCAGGTCGGGGTAGTCTTCGAACAAGGCGCTGGCTGCCAGTCCGGCGTTGTTGATCAGTATGTCCAACCTGCGGAAAACGGCGATGGTTTTCTCCACCAACACCTTGCACTGGACCTCATCACTGACATCCGTTGGGACAACGAGCGCTTCACCGCCTAATTTACGGCATTCCGTTGCTACCTGTTCCAGCCGCTCAACGCGCCGGGCTGCCAGCGCCACCCTGGCTTCTTGAGCAGCCAGCTGCAGCGCTAACGCCCGCCCGATCCCCGCGGATGCACCGGTGACAATGACAACCTGATCTCGAAATGAATCTTTTTTCATCGCCAGCTCCTGTGTCAAGGCATTTTCAGATCCATGTTTCAGTTCCGATTTGAATAGGTTTGATATAATCCTAACATCTGAGTATATATTCAGATGTTTATTATATAATCCAACCGGCAACTTGTCAAGAATTGAATTGCGAAAACCTAAGAAGTTCAACAGTATGGCGTTGAAACCGGTAATCAGCTTTATGGTTTTTACCACAGGAATGGGATCAGCCGTTTGGTCCGGCGTTGATAAACCCGATACTCCTCTCCGAACTTCTCGCTCAGAAGGCGTTCTTCAACCATGATCCGGTAGGCCAGCCCGGGCAGTATCAGGATCGGGACGGCAACCAGGCCAACCAGACTGGCATAGCCGATGGCTAAACCGAGTGCCATCAACACCAGGCCGGTGTATCCGGGATGACGAATAATGCGGTACGGTCCGCTTTGAACTAATCGGTGTGTGCTCAACACCTCCACGTGACCGGAGTAAAGCCCGCGGATGTGAGCCCTGGCCCAGATGCGCAACGCAATAGCAGTCAGGATCAGGATCAGGCCGGTAATTTGTAACCAGGTAACCCGCGGCAGGACAGCCGGCAGGTACATCCACTCAAGCGGTGGTGCGAAGAAAACGGCCAGGAATCCCGGCAGGATTGCCCAGAATGAATTATCCTTTTTTTCTTCTTTGGCGGTCTTGCCGCCATCGGCGGATTTCCAGAACGGTTCGTGGCGGATGAAATAATAGATCACTCCCCCGACCGGGTAGGCAACACCACACACCAGCAGGAACCAGCCCAGGATGTTGTCGCTCAGTGTCTCAAGTCCGATCAGTCCAAGACAGAGGGCAAGGGCAGGAGCAATGATCAAAAGGAACAGAACGGCTAAAGGGCTCATAGTTGCCTCCTTCGAATACAAAATTTAAGAAGCCGGCGGAAGCTTGAATAACACTCCTACGACATAACCAACCAGGGCGCTCAATGTGCCGATTACCGCCATTTCAAGACCGCTTTTAAAGGGGTGCCCGACCATCGTTCGAGCCTTGTAAGCGCCTACACCGAACAATACCAGGGCAGTGATAATGACTGCCACCCACATGCTGTGGGCAACCGGCAGAAAGGCGAACGGTGCCAGCGGGATGAACGACCCGATCACAGCTGCCAGACCGACCACCAGTGCAGATTTGATTGCCTGCCGGCGGTCGGTGGGACTGAGTTGGTGTTCCTCGCTCATCATGACTGCCACCCAAACGTCCTCGTTGGCAGTGATCGTCTCGACAATGTGGTCCAGTAGCTCGCCCTTGAAACCTTTCTTGATGTATATCTCGCGGATCTCATTCTTCTCCAAATGCGGGACCTCGGTGATGTGGCGGAATTCGCGGGCGCGTTCGGCCTCATAGTAATCGGCGTCTGCCAGGGTTGAGGTGTATGCCACTGCTCCCATCGAGACCGACTCGGCAAAGGTGGCAGCCAGCCCGGCGACCATGACGATGCGCGGGTCACTGGTCGCAGCAGCAACTCCCAAGATGACGCCCAGCACGTTGACCAGGCCGTCCTGACCACCCAGGATGATGTCTGAAAGGCCAGAAGCCTGCCGGTGAGGGTCGTGGAACAAATGGTATTTGAGATCCTCAGAATGATGTTGTTCCAAAGAACGTTTGAACAGTTTTTGCCGCATTGATATTTTTTTTCCTTATAATAATATTTTGATTAAGTATTAATCGTTGGCATGTATCTTATTACTGATCCACTTTCCGATCTCGACCACCATCAACAATCCGGTAGCGACTCCGGCCACTTCCAGCCATTCTATTAAGGTCAGTGGAACGAGACCGAGCAGGTTCCCCAAGCCCGGAATTAGAAAGGGCAGGACTGCCATCGCCAGCCCGCCCAGAACAGCCCAGATCAGGGGTTTATTGGCGCTCAGTTTGTTCATGCGGAAAAGCGGTTGGCGCATGCTGCGATAGGCAAAGATGTAGACCATCGAGTTGACGGCGAAGGAAGCGAAGACGATACTGCGGCCTTCGATAGCGTTGCCATGTGCCGAGTAGAGATGGTGGAACAGGAACAGAACAGCAATGGCACTGGAGATGCTGATCACACCGATCAGAGATAAGCCCAGGTGATTCAGAATGGGTTCCTTGAGTGATTTCGGCTTCTCGTCCATGATGCCGGGTTCCTTCGGTTCAAAGCCGAGCACGATATCTGACGGACCATCACAGATCAGATGGATCCACAGGATCTGAGCCACGATCAGCGGAGCCGGCCAGCCCAGGATCATGGCAACAAAGATGGTGAGTACCTCGGCAAACGAGTTGGACAGGGTATAAGCCACCACCTTGCGGATATTCTGAAAGATGATGCGTCCTTCCTCAATGGCTGCCACGATGGTGCGGAAGTTGTTGTCAAGCAGGATCAGGTCGGCTGTTTCCTTGGCCACGTCTGTGGCGCTGCCCACCACCACACCGATGTTGGCGTGCTGCAAGGCCGGGGCATCGTTGACACCATCTCCGATCATGGAAGTGATCTCGCCATTCGCCTGCAACGCCTTGATGATGCGGAATTTGTCCTGCGGACGGATGCGGGCAAAAACGGAAGTGGTGCGGACACGCTCTTGCAGTTGCTCATCACTCAGCGCAGCTACTTCTGGACCTTCCAGATTTAATTCGCCCTCTTTCAACAGACCAATGCTGCGGGCAATGTGTTCGGCTGTCTTGAGATAATCGCCTGTGATCATCTTGACCTGGATGCCGGCCTTCTGCGCCACCTGGATGGCCTCCACCACACCAGCACGCACCGGGTCTTCCATCTCCACCAATCCCAACCAGGTGTAGCCACTGTAATCATCCAGTTTGCCAAGTGGACGGTATGCCAGGCCGATCATGCGCAAGCCTTCACCAGCCCACTGGTCCACCAGCGCCAGGAAACGGGCTTTCTCCTCCGGAAGGAGCTTGCACATTCCCAATACGATCTCAGGGGCGCCCTTCAGGAAGTTAAAACCCTGACCCTGGAATAGATTGCCCGTAATGGCAGTGATCATGTACTTGGTTTCACTGGTGAACAACTCTTCTTCGATCCGCTGCGAACCATCAACCATCTGCTGGGGGTCGCTGTTCATGGTCTGGCGGGCGTACTCCCACATGGCGATATCCACTGGTCCTTCCAGGTTATTGCATAGCACCATGGTCTGCAGAGCGCGCTCATTGTCGAGAATCTCGGTCTGCGATACACGCATCCGGCCTTCGGTCAGGGTGCCGGTCTTGTCAGTGCAAATGACTGTCACCGAGCCGAGTGTTTCGACTGCCAGCAGGCGTTTGACTAGACCATTGCGTTTCAGGATCTTGCGCATGCCGATCACCAGAATGACGGTAACGGCAATGAGCAAGCCCTCGGGTACGGCCGCAATGGCCAGGATAATGGAGGTGCGCAACATGGCGAGGAATGCGCCGCCCATGATCAGGCCGGTGGAAAGAATGGCTGCTGTAAAACCGACCACGATCCACGTCAGCGATTTGCTGAAAGACTTCAGTCGTTTCTGCAGCGGTGTATCCTCTTCGACATGCTCCTGCAAGCTGGTGGCGATCTTACCCAGTTCTGTGGCGGGACCGGTTTGCTCTACCCGCATCAGGCCACGCCCGGTCAGGACGGTGGTGCCCATGAAGGTCTTATCATCTACCGTCTTGTTGACCGGCTCGCTTTCCCCGGTCAGAATAGCCTCATCCGCGGTTAGTTTGGTGCTTTCGAGCACCAGACCATCGCCGGGCACCTTCTCTCCGGCATTGAGCAGGACCATGTCGTCCGGCACCAGTTCCCAGACTTCGATTTCACAACGTTCGCCGTTGCGCAGAACGGTGGTGGTCGGTTTGAGCAAGCCCTTAAGGGCAGTATAGGTCTTCTGAGCCTGGTATTCCTGGACGAAACCCAGGATCACATCGATAACGACCACCGCCATGATGATGGCAAAATCACCGAATTCCTTGGCGACCAGCGACACCAGCGCAGCCACCAGGATGATGTAAACCAACGGGCTCTTGAACTGACTGAGCAGGATAGCCCAGGCAGGTGTGGTCTTCTCAGCCGGCAGCCGGTTCTCGCCGTACTGTTGACGCCGGGACAGGACTTCTGCGCCGGTCAGGCCGGTTTGATGGGTCGTATTGTTTTCTGTCATGATGTGCATTTGTTACTCCAGGTATATAAAGATTCACCGCATCCGGTCAAAAGGACGCGTTAACTGGCTTATGGCTGATTGGTCCACAATGAGTCAGAGGTGGACAGCCGGTATGGATTTATAAATTCGGCGGGGGAAGCTGGGGAGAAATGGAGAGAGACTGCGAACGAGAAGCCCTTGGTAACAGGGTGGGCAGGAATAGATTTACAGGCGACGATACGCCCAGGAACGAATAGATAAAATGGTCTTCTGAGTGCTCATGGATCGAATGGGCGTGCTCCGCCTGCCCGGCCAGTTCATAGACCGGTTGTCCACTTCCAGGTTCCAATCCCTCGGCTATGAAATGAACTGCCAGACTGCAAGCACAGATGGATAGGAGGAGCAGGACGCGCATCGATAGGTGGAGCGGTGTGCTCCTAACCCTGCCGGACATGGCTCACCCCCTGCCCGAACAGGGCAATGATGTGGTCATCTTCGATGTGATAGTAAACTTCCTTGCCATCCCGCCGGGCGACGACCAGACCCATCTGACGCAGACCGCGCAAATGGTGTGAAACGGCCGATTCGCTCACCCCGACCGTCTTTGACAGGGCACCGACGTTCATTTCCTGCGAGCATAGTGCATACAGAATGCGCACGCGGCTGGTATCGCTGAAGGCGCGAAAAAGTTCCGCCACGTGTGCGGCAATATGTTCATCAAGATAAGGGCTTGCGTTTTCTTTGACCATATGCAACTTCTGAATATATACTCAGATGTTTAGTATACTGATTGCTTTTTTTGATGTCAAGTTGATGAATGTAATGATTTTCTCCCATTCCTGGATCATCCACAAATCGGTTACGCCGACGGAGAACCTAAATACCATCCAGGCAGGGTGGTTATGCACTAATAATGAATTCTGGAGTGATACTGCAGAGTATCGCCGATAGAGATTGATACGAAAATGAGCCTGCCTGATACTGGATGTCATCTACGCCATTACATAAAAATGGTAGACCGCATGATGCATAATCTACACCGCATCCTAAACCTTGCAATGGAACTGGGTTTCGTACAGGCGGGCAAAGAGGCTGCTCTGTTCCAGGAGTTCGGAATTTGTCCTGCGCTCGACAATCTGTCCACAATCCATCACCAGGATGGCCCTATAACAATGGTCGATGACAATGCCTGGGCGAGCTTGAGATCGATCATATTTTTATTTAATAAATCGACTTCGATGAAAATGCCACACCCTTGCGATTGATTGCGTCGATCCTATTAAAGCGTAATATCAAGATCGATATATTTCAGGGCATTCTATCAGGCATCCGTGGTGAGAAGGTCATTTTCACGCAGAAGGATTTGAAATCCAGATATCTCTGAAGCGGCACCTCGAGCCAGCGTTGCAGTATTAACTTGACATGTTTCTTTAAGTCTCCCCCAAGTGGCGGAGAGTGATATACCCCAGTCGTTGGATGTGGCAGGACAGGATTAACTGTAAAATGATTAGTGAGTGGCATACGGTTTCGTGGCTCTCAAGTTTGTTGCATCCTATATATGCTTCAAGCCTGTCAGATCAGATCTGGAGGAAAAAGATGAAGAAGACACTATCAATTATCGTTTTAATCGCCATCATGCTAGTAATACTCGCAGGCTGTGCCCCCGGCACTGGTGTACAAATCAATACGCCGGTCCCGAATACACAGGTCGGGACACTCACTCCCAACGAGCAAATCAACGTTCCCGGCTTTAGTATAAAAATCAATGCACCCGGCCCGAACCCATTGGTCGATACAGCTGGAACGCGGGGAAGTATCGCCGGTACTTTGATAGGAATCTGGCATGGGATTATATCCCCGGTAACTCTTGTTGTATCATTTATTAATCCGAATGTGCAGATGTATGAAGTCCACAACGACGGGAGCCAGTATAACCTTGGTTTCTTGGTTGGAGTGGCAATCGTGTTTCTCATTCTGGGCATAATCGGTGGTTCGAGGCGTCGCTAACACGCAACACTGGAACTTGAGATTCGAGCCAGCTTGATCAGCGGAACTTAGCACCAAATTCATCAGGCAGTCGTACGTTTGGCAGCAGCATGTCATCTCGTCGCGCGATACCGCTTGAAGTTTGTCCGATCTTGCCATACCCGGGCTGAAAGTTGGACACCGATCATAGCGTTAATGATAAATGAAAGGAGAAACGAAGATGAAACTTACCCCTCCGAAAGTGATCACCTGGTGGATTGCTGTTATCCTTGGTGTGCTTGGGCTTCTTGCCTACATGGGCAGTTTAGCCGCTCTAAGCACGTACGCGTTCTGGCTGGTCTTAATCGGGCTTGTCTTGATGTTGGTGGCGACACTCATCAAGGACCTTTAGCTGTCCGAATGTGTGGACCCTGGGGTTGAGGATTCAGTCCGGGTTACCCTGGGGTCCATTTTTCCAATGTGTTCAGCTTGTTGAATCCACGAGGATGGCAGCCAAACAACTCGCTGACACCGCCTTGGTAGTGGGATGAATAGGGGGAAGCACATCACATGTACGGTCTTCACACGATATCGGGAGATGTTAATTATCCAAAGTGATCTTAAACCGCCTGTTGCCGCTCTCTGATGTATATCAACCCTTTCCTTTTACATACCGTGACTCTCGGCTCTTCTCGTCAATAGTCAATACTTTTTTAGTTTTTTCCTGTTGTTGGTGGATAAGTAAACGAGGCTTAATGCCACCCTAGGGGAAATAGCTTCTTGATGCCTCAGGCGTTTATTTCAAGGATGAAGATTGCATGAAAATGTCAATCACGACCAGCTCCCATCCTAGTCCTGTTCTTCCACCTTACGACGGAACTGGGTTTCGTACAGACGGGCATACAAGCCACCCTGTTCAAGTAGTTCGGCATGCGTTCCGCGTTCAACAATTTGCCCGCGATCCATCACCAGGATCAAATCGGCTGCCAGAATGGTACTCAAACGATGCGCAATGACAATACTCGTACGTCCGGCCATGACCCGCTTGAGGGCTTCCTGGATGAGTGCTTCAGACTCACTATCCAGCGAACTGGTCGCCTCATCCAACACTAAAATCCGTGGGTCCTTCAAGATGACGCGTGCCAGGGCAAGGCGCTGTTTCTCGCCGCCGCTCAACCGGTAGCCGCGCTCTCCCGCGATCGTCTCATAACCATCGGGAAGTGCAACCACAAAATCGTGGATGTTGGCTGTCCGGGCTGCGGACTCAATCTCCAAAGAAGTTGCATCTTCGCGCGCATAAAGGAGGTTCATACGGATGGTGTCGTGAAAAAGGTAAGTCTCCTGGGTAACCATACCGATTTGGGCAGTCAGTGAAGCCAATGTTACATCCTTCAGGTCATGTCCATCGATTAAAATCCGGCCTTCAGACGGGTCATATAAACGTGGGATAAGGTACGTGAGGGTGGTTTTACCTGCCCCGCTGGGTCCGACAAGCGCCACGAGGTTTCCCGGTTCAGCCCGGAAGGAAATATGCTCCAGAACTTCATCGCGTGCTTGGGTAAGGATTGCTGGGGATTCATCCTCGTTCGTAGCGGCGACATTAACTGATTTTTCTGGTTTGTCACCGGAGAGCACTGCCATTACATCTTGCATCTGTCCAAAGCGACGCACATCTTTCAACAGACCCTTTTCCTCAAGGATATAGTGGAAGCTGACATCTTCATACTCCAGCATGCCGCGCACCGATTTCAACACGAAGGCATTTGGCTTCTCTGCGATCTCAAGTGGCAGGTCCAGAACCTCGAAGACCCGTTCAAAACTGACCATGGAGGTGGCGAAATCCACCGGGGAATTGGTTAAACTCTGCAGCGAACTATATAGACTGCCCAGATAGGCACCCAGAGCAATGATGGTACCGATGGTTAGTGCGTTCTTTATCACCAGATAGCCACCAGCACCGTAAACCAGAGCTGTTCCGATCGAACTGATGAATCCAATACTCACAAAGAAGAGCGTACCCGTTACCGCCCGCTTGATACCAATATCACGGACAGCTCCAGCACGGGTCATGAAACGCTCATCTTCCTTGGCAGTCCGTCCAAAAAGTTTCACAAGCAAGGCGCCGCTGATGTTGAGCAGTTCGTTCAATACCGCGTTCATTTTTGCATTGAGGTCCAACTGCGTACGGGCAATATCCCGCAGTCGATTGCCCAAGTTGCGGGCTGCCAACAGGAAGAAGGGAAGGATGAAAATACTGATGAGTGTCAGGCGCCACTCCAACGTGAGCATCACCGCCAGGACGGATACGGCCTGGATCAAGCTGGTAACGATATTGACAAACGTATTACTGATGGCGCTCTGCGCCCCGACAACATCGTTGTTGAAGCGGCTGATTAACTCACCGACCTTGGTATGCGTATAGAATCTCAGCGACATGCGCTGCAGGTGGGAAAATAGCGCAATGCGCAGGTCAAAAACCACGCCTTCACCCACGCGTGAATTGAGCTGTCGCAAAAAGACGTTCAACCCGCCGGTCAGGAGTGGAATGGTCAGCATGGCAGCCACCAACCACGCCAGGCGAGGCATATCGCGATTCGGGAGTGTCCGGTCGATCAGGTCGCGCAGGATCAATGGGTTGAGTAAATGCAGGCCTGAGGTCATCAGGGTAATGAGCAGTAATCCAAGGATCAACCAGATATAGCGCCGCGAATATCCCAAAACACGTTTTAATGAATCCCAGGTGACTTTCGGCATCTCATCCGGTGCATTAATCCCAAGGCCAAACCGGCCACCACCACCGCCACCACGCATCATATTAGTATCCCTTCTAAAATTGTATCCACAGGGTCGGCGCCGGGTATAAATCGAAAATGCAGTAATTTCATGACCTGTATTCCAGTCTCATATTCCTCCGACCTTTGGGTGAAAACCCTCACCTGACCAGGCGATCGAATTCCGATCCTCTAACGTTATGCAAACGGTTGATGAGGTAAGCCCATTCATTTCTCCGCAAATTTCATTCCCGCTGCAGGATTGTAGTACAACGACAGATGGTTTATATAACGGTACAATACAATTTAGGCTGGAAAACGCTCTCGTACTTTCGCCGAGATCTGGCGATCGGTCATCTTGTCCATGGTTTCGACTGCAAGGATGTTTCCTTTAAATCCATCGTGCTCAAGACGTTTTTTTAACTCCCCTTTGGCCTCACCCGGGCCAAAGATCTGGATGGTGTCCACATCACGAATTTCGGCGATCACTTTTTCATAGAAGTTATTGAGGTGATTTCCAAATTGGCGGTCGCGCACATCTTCGGTCGAGCCGTCTTCGGATCCATTTCCACCTGTAAAACGGACGTGTTTCTCCATGTTCGAAGTAATTTCCTTGGTTTCTTCCCCTTCCTCTGTAATAATTACGATCACAGCTTTGCGATGATCGATCCAAAGACCCGCTTGTTTATTCATAGGAATTCTCCTTTATTCGATTTGCCAATGTCCTCTAGAGTCTATATCCTAATACGTTATCCAGCAATATTCCTGAAATTAATAAATCCTTGCGAGTTGTCCATGTATATCAACCCGGCTCGGACCCGATTATGGAGATCAAGGTCACGAATGCGTGGTTCAGGAAGCTATTAATCTCTTTGCTGAGTTGTCAGACCTAAACTATCATTACCTTTTTCTTCGAGTTTTTACCGATATGGTTGGCTCGCTTTCAGATATGACAGGCTGAGGCGAAGGAAAGTGATCTGAAGGTTCTACCGGTAGAGCCGCTTGCAGAATAGGTTCTGCTTTCTCGATCAGATGGGTTAGACGCTCCATGCTGCTGGTCACCAGGGGCGGAGGTGGTTCATCCATTGCCTGTATCGTATCCCAGACGTGGGCTTGCCGCTCTTTAAGATCCGAAATCTGAGCTGCAGCTCCTGAAGCAAGCTTGTGGCTTACGAGACGGCTCCATAGGATTTGGCATACGGCTGAGAGGGGCGGTGCTACGATGATACCGGGCAGACCAAAAGCGTTTGCCAGGGCGATCAGGATCACCAAAGTAAGAATGGGGTTATCCCACCGGCGATTAAAAAGACGCGGTTTGATCCATACACCCAGGGCTATCAAAATAACCAGCGCATAGAGTGCCGTAAACAGGCCAAGCTGCAGGCTGGTCAGCAGCCCCACCAGAAGCACTGGAATGACCACCAAAGCTATTCCAACCATGGGTACCAGGCAGGCCAGAGCGCCAGCCAATGCCAGAAGCGCCGGGTATGGGGACCCGAGCAGCCAGTACCCCAAACCCAATATCAGCCCCGCCAGGAGGCTTTGGAACACCTGGCCGCGTATGTAAGCGCCAATATCAGGCTCGACTGTTCGCCAGACACCTCGTGCCTGTTTGCGCTGTCCAGATGGAAGCAACGAGAGCCAGAGTCTTTCAAAATGGATTTGATTGATGCTCCAATAGATGCTTAAGAATAATATGACCAGTACACCGGTCACAATGCCACCAATACCTTGCGTGAAGCCAAGAAGGGCCGGTAGTACCAACTGTCCCTGGGCACCGGTAAGTGCTTCGAAGATCATACTCGGTGGTGGCAACCGTGCAATCAGTACCTGTTGGAATGCGCTGCCATCCAACCAGGTCGGAAGCCTCCAAGCATCCTGAAACGATAGGCTGTGGGTTAAAACCTGGATCTCGGAGATTGCGACCCCACCGGTCAGGAAGAGTAAGACGCCGAAACCACCCAGAACTACCAGGTACAGTAGAATCCAGGCCGCACGCACCATGAAGCGACGCCCGGCCAGTCGGTTAGCCAATGGACGCAACGCTGCTGCAAGCGTCAGCGAGATCAACACATAAATGACGACAATGCGAAACTGCCACAGCACCAATAACGCCAGCAACGTGGTCATAACCGCCAAGCCAATCCTTATCAGTCGCTTCGTCATGGGGCGCCTGTTGGAGGAACCTGTGATAGAAGAGCATCCAGGTCGGTGGTAATGGTCTCGATCTCATCCATCACATGATCGATCTGTTTGACCCTTAAGACTGACCCTCCTTGCTTGAGCCGTGCCTGTTTGCGCAGATCCTCGGCCAGGTCTTGCGCTTCATAGCGTAGCCGGCTGGCATAATCGCGTCCGGCTGAGACCTCCGACTCCATCGTTGCTGGATGGAAGACAAATCGATCAAGTAGTAATTGAATGATGGCTGCCATGGGTATTGCCATAAGCGCACCGGCAATACCGAACATGGAACTGAAGGCAAAAATCGCCAGCAGGGATACGAAGGGATTGACCCCCACCGCTTTACGCATGACGCGGGGGACCAATAAACTATTTTCAACTTGTTGAATAACAAGGGTCGCTACAATGACCCAGATCAACTTGGAAGGCGATATGGATAAGGCTATTACAGCCGCTGGAATGGCGCCAAGCAGCGGCCCGATCATGGGCACGGCTTCCAAGATGCCCGCGAATAACGCCAGCACCAGCGCATTGGGCAAGCCGATCAGCATATAGGCAACCAGAGCCAGGATGCCAATGGCCAGGCAAAGGACACCTTGTCCGGCAATAAAGAAACCAACCTTGGTTTCCATGGCCGATATCAGATCGCTGATGCTCTCGCGCTGACCCACTGGAACCAGAAACAACAATGATTGGATGGTGCGCGGTCCTTCGAGTGTCCAGTGAAAGACCAATAGCAGAATGGCTGTGGACATAAAGACAACCTTGGCTGCCAATGCCACGTAACCCACCGCTTGTTCTGCAGATGCCAACATCTGCTGGCCCGTTTGTTGTAAAGGCTCGAGTCCTGGTAGTGACGATGGGAGGGACTCGCTTAAGCGGACGATTATTTGATTCGGATTAATAAACATCAACTCGCGCAGGCTTTGGTAGTAACCCGGTAAAGCGGCAGCGATCGTTGTACTTTGCTTGACGATCAATGGGAATAAGAGCAGCACGAAACTGATGAGTAGGACGAGCAACAGGAAGTAGATAAGAATAACCCCTGCTACCCGGGGGAGCCCTCGCCGGTATAACCAGGATACAAGGGGTCTGATCACAGTGCCCATCACGATGGCGATAATCAAGATAAAAATGACTTCATTAAACCGGTAAAAAAGCCAGAAGCTGAGGGCGACAAAGACCAGAACAAGCGTCGTCCATACGACCCGGCGGAAAGTCCAATTTTCAAGATGCGAAGGCGGATAGAGTTCCATAAACTCCTGGTTATTGATCAATGTTTAAATTGGATGGGGTCATCTTTTTTTATATCTTTCTCTCATTACTCAATGCTGACTTCAGCGCCCCTTCTCCAGCGAAAAGGGGCGCGCCACCAGTCCGACCACAAGCCTGATATTCAGACTGCCGCTAGGGCACGGCTTTTATAGACCTCAGACTTTATCAACTTCCTCTTTCACTTCCTTTATCCGCCGGTCGAATTCCTCTTCGGCGTGCTGGCGGGTGTAGCCATACTTCTGTTGGAGCAAGCCGACGATTTGTTCGGCATTGCCGCCTGCCTGTTCCAGGTCATCATCGGTGAGTATGCCCCACCACTGTTTGATCTGGCCCCGCATTTCCTTCCATTGCCCTGCGAAAATATCTTTGTTCATAAGTGAACCATCCGATCTGTTGATAAAATTGCCTTTATACTACGTCAATTTCAATTACGGCGCTGGGCATTACTGCTTGTCGATGATCGGAAAAAAATAAAGGTTGAATAGCGGGGTGTTGGAGATGGGGTTGGCACCTTCGGTATCCATCGTCACTGCACCAGTCAGCGCCAGGGCTCGACCGATTAAACTTGCGCCGGTATCCATGGAGACACTTGTATACGCAAGAATATTTCCACTGAAGCGGGTGCCTGTACCGAGAGTCGCGGAGCTGCCGATCTTCCAGAACACATTGACAGCTTGACCGCCATTGATCACGGAACATAGAGGTCTTTCTTACTTCGCATTTGATTGCGATATTTCCTTCAGCATCTCGGCGGTTTTTTCCGGCTGGTTTACGCGTGTTGCCACATCCGCCTGAGCAATGATCCCCAGGATCTTATTGTCGTCGTCCACGACAGGAATGCGGCGCAATTGATGTTCTGACATCGCATCTAATGCTATCTGCAGATCATCTTCAGCATGGCAGGTGACTAGCTTACGCGTCATCACCGTCTCCACTTTCGTGGTGCTGGCATCACGCCCCTCGGCCACGATCTTCAAAGCCAGATCGCGATCGGTCACGATACCGACCAGGATTTTTGTCTGCTCGTTTTCGATCACAGGGATCGGACCGATGTTCTTGCGGATCATCATTTGCGCCACTTTTACTACCATGTCATCCGGCAGGCAGCAAACGGGGTTTTTCGTCATGACTTCATTACATTTCTTCATTAAATCCTCCTCCCATTAGATGGACTCAGAAACATGTTGATATTGTGTATGGGGAGGCAGCCAAAGAGGGCTGCCTCCCCAAGTTACTATGCAGTTCGAGGGTTTAAATCAACCCGAGCAGTTTTAAAAGTATGAGGATGACAGCAATTACGATCAGAATGTGAATCCAACTTCCAGTTTTCGGGAAGCTTGAACTGATATTCCGACCGAAAAAGCCGAGCAACCACAGTATGACCAGTATAACAACGATTGTCCACAACATGAGATTTCTCCTTTTTTGATTTTTAAAAGCCACCCGGTCGTTTGACCTTGTGGCTGATCGCCTAACGGTTCATTAAGATAAATATTCCAGCTGCAATGGCGAGAATCACCAGGATCAAGGTCAGGATACTTGCACCCTGGATAAGCGTGACCAGGCCCCAGGCGATAAGAAAGATGCCCAGCAATAGCATGCCCATGTTTCTGTTGAATTTCATGGCGGTTATCCTTTCTAATGTGAATGAATGGCGGAAGTCGGGGTCCATGGACCCTTTCTATCCGTTATTTCCATCGTCGCTCACCTAAATGCCAGCCTTGAGCCGGTCTTCTTCTGTGAGTGTAAAAAACCCGACCAACCGACTGGCAATGCCCTTGACTGTCAGCAACAAAGTTAAATAGGATCCAGGTCGGTTTACATCCAATTTGTATTTATCAGCCGAAATGTATATTGTGTTACCTGTTATTCATGTGTGTGCTGATCCGTGGTCGTTGTTGTTTCTGTGACGGCCACCACGGGGCCACGCGGTCGGTAAAAGATCACCCAGATTAATCTTTCAAGCGCCCATGCGATCAAGGCATACACCACCATGGCAATGAAAGACGAAATTTCCAGCACCATGCCACCTGCCGATGGGGTTCCAGTCAATCCTGCAAAGGGTTTCAGGAAAAGGTCGGTGAATCCATATATAAAAGTGGCAATCGGGCTGGCCGCGTTGGCACCGATCAGTTTCAGCCCTATTCTTAATGCGATCAGGGCTTCGAGTATGCCGAAGAACAGCCAGACTAATTGGGTGGCTTTAAAGGTAAAAATTCGCCGTTCCCGTTCCGGTTCTTTTTGTGTCGTCTGAACTTCTGATATTCTTTGATTAGTCATTTTGACTTCCTTGAGCATGATCCCTGTAAAAGTTGCAGGAATCAGCTCTGTGGGTGGCAGGGGTGTTTGACGCACCCCTGCCTGTTAGATCGTAAATCTAAGGAAAAGTGACCGGGTTATACTCTGCGGCGGAGTAGATGCACAATCGCAATCACGATAATAGCACCCAGCAGTGTCACCAGCATGGTTGGAAGGTTGACCGCATCATTGATCGTCCCGACATGGAATATGGGGCTAAGAAAGTAGCCGGCCAGGAATGCGCCCACGACGGCTACAACGATGTTGATCAGCAGGCTCGCTCGGTCTTTCATGATTTCACTCGCCACCCAGCCGATCACTGCCGCAGCAATTAAGTAAATTATGATGTTCATTTTTTCTCCTTTGTGTATGTCTGATTTGCACGGATTACCGTGTAAATTTATTGATTCTTACTCCTTCTCAGAGGAGAAGGAGTTATGGCGCCACTCCGGTTATTTCTTGAGCGTGGGTTCGGTTTTACTTTTCAGCCTGGACTCATACTCCGTTACGCGTTTATCGATTTCATCGACTGCGCGCTCGCGGGTATAGCCATATTTTTCCTGAAGCAAGCCGACCATGACGTCAAACTTGCCGGCAGCCCGGTCCAGATCGTCATCGGTGAGTTTGCCCCACCAGGCTTTGGCCTCGCCTCGGATTTGTTTCCACTTGCCTTCGAATATATCTTTGTTCATTGTGTGATCCTCCTGATCCTTTTTGAATGCTGTCCCAGTTTACGCCGGCGCTCGGGGCGGCATTATGCGTCGGTTCAACAAATCCTCAAATCAGCCAGTGTAGATCAATTAATATGGACGCTAGCAGCAACGGTTCGCAAATGTTCAGCCACACGCTCAGGCGTCTCACCTTTACTGATAAACGCATCGGCGCCAGCAGAAAGTGCGGCTTGATGCCGGGCGTCCAGATGGCTGATGAGGATAATGACCAGCGCGGCCGGGCAGGTCTTTCGGAGCACTTCGAGCGCCGCATTGGGTGAGCTGGGGAGCAAATCCCAATCCACCACCAGCATATCCGTACGACTTAGTGGAGCCTGAGATAACGTGGTGGACCAATCGGCGGCCTCGCCTACCACAGTCATACCCAGATCATTGAGCATCAGGCGAAGGGCTGAGCGTTCCTCGGCTTTGGTATCGGCTAAATACACGCGGGTCATGGATTCATCGTACAATAAAGACTGCCCGGTCACATCCATCGACCGGGCAGTCTTTGCCTCCGCCACTTGGGGGAGAAGCTGACATTATGACTTGATGGGATTGGTAATACTTGAATGCCTCACCGGGACGTGATGATAGAGCAGTATGGCAACTGTACCGAAAATCTCCAGTTGGAATAAAGCTCAGTTTGTATTAAAGCCTGAGAAACCAATAAGCGCCAATGGCGACGAACGGCAGGAGCAACACGACCAACTTCGGTAAGCACCCGCTTTTGGTAGTAGTGACTTCGGGCAGATCTATTCCCTGGCTATCCTGGCCTTCAGTCAAACTCATTCCTGGACTGTTTTGGGCATCCGCCAGCTTGTTACTTTGACTCGTTTGCCATTTACCGTCTTCTTTGCTGGAACCCCTTCCCTGACCTGGTTTTTGATCGCGCGGTTGCATTGATGAAGACGATGTATTATTTTCCTTGTTTCCTTTACTTCCTTTATTTGCCTTGTGATCTTTTGTTTTTTTTGCCATGATCTCTCCTTCATCTTACCCTTTCCATTGTATGACACTCACCCAAAGAACACATCCTCTTGACGGGGAGTGTTTGCCTCCGCCACTTGGGGGAGAGCCTGATGATTGCTTTAACAGTCTCGGCAAAGCCTGATCGCCTCATCCGTAAGGGAGGTATAACCAGATCTCGCTTAATGTTTATGTAAATAAGCACTACTGCGCTTGATCTTCAGGCGCAGTAGTGCTATTACATGTCCAAAGGCGTTAAGCAGTATGGCAACTGCGCAGGGGATTTCCGGTTTGTGTATCTTCCTGGGAATGAGTTTCCCTTTGAAAAAGGCAAGGCCATCCGGCGGGAAACCTACACGATCAATCTTCGATAATGAACGTAACCTTCAACTGGACGCGGTATTCCCTGATCTGTCCTTCCTCGTCGAGCATGATCTGTTGATTCTTGATCCATGCGGACTTGAGGTGCGTGAGCGTTTTATGGGCGCGCGTGACGCCTATCTTCATCGCATCATCAAAACTCTTCGTGGAAGAGGCTATGATTTCTGTTACTTTTGCGACTGACATGGGAGGCTCCTTGAATATGTATGCAATAGAGTACAGCTTGTTTATGACCTGAGTAACAGGTACACTCCAACGGCAACCGATGGCAGGAGCAGTAAAACCAACATCGATAAGCACCCACTCTTGGATGCATTGCCCTCGCCAGTACTCAGTCCTTGACTCTTTGTCCGTTTACTGCTTGTGCTGCCGGACCCCGCTCCGCGATCTGATTTTACGGCGTGAGATTTTATTGAAGGCAATGCCCTCTTTGTTTTATGTTCTGCTGATTTTTTTGCCATGGTCTCTCCTTTACCTTACCCTTTTTATTGTATGGTACTCACCAGCAGAGTACATCCATCGACCGGGGAGTGTTTGCCTCCACCACTTGGGGGAGGCAAAATCTGTGGTCAGGTGACGAGATGTTGAGTAATTAATACCAGCAGCACGGCTTCGATATGGCTGCCACCTGGTTTATTCTCCTGCTCTTTTTCACCTTACGACCTGCCCATAAACTGGCTAATTCAATATAAAGGTCTATTGTCTTGTTGTCGGGCAACCGCCTGCTGGCATTGGGATGATATCACCTTCATGCTTGTCGTGACCTTCTAAGCCATTAACACTTATTGTAATCTCAACATAAGGATTCTTGTCGCTGCCCGTAGCGTGACAGATCGTGATCTTGCCATCACTACTGGTCAATGGACTGGCAGGGCAACCGCCTGCTGGCGCCGGGATGATGTCACCTTCATGTTTGTCGTGGCCGTTTAAGCCGTTAACACTCACCGTGATCTCGTTATACGGATTGGTGTCGCTGCTGGTGGCATGGCAGATCGTGATCATGCCATTGGTAATTACCACTGGGCTGGTAGGGCAACCACCCAATGGTACCGGATAGATGTCGTTTGGATGCCCAAGATGCTCTGTCAAATTGTCGCTGGTGATCGTGATCGCTTCATACGGAGTCGCCGGGTCACCGGTGGCATGGCAGGCGGTTGTCGGGGTGCTGCCCACCGTGCAGGCCGCGAGTAGGGTAATTGTTAGAATTCCAACAGCCGCTACCAATTTGATCGTCATTTTGCTAGGTTGGTTCATTTGATTCTCCTTAATAAATGGTTAGAAATAAGGAAGCTCGATCTTGTTTCCCGTTTTAATTCGGGTTTGGTAACTGCCAAATTTACGTGAGCCCTAACCTCAGCGTACAACAAATAACCCCCGGCCACATCATCGACGGGGGAGTGTTTGCCTCCGCCACTTGGGGGAGGTATACAGAGTCAGGGAGCGATGTGGTTACGCAGCGCGAGAGTTACAGCTTCGGTGCGGCTGGCCACCCCCAGCTTGGACAGGATATTGCTGACATGGGATTTGATGGTGGATGGACTTACGCTCAGCCGTCCGGCGATCTGGGTATTATTCAGCCCCTCGATCATCAGGGTTAGAACTTCACGTTCGCGCTCCGTCAGGTCAAGACCGGGTGCCGGCGGCTGATTGGCAGTCTGGACGAGGGTTTGCGCGACCTCTGGAGAGAGTGTGACGCGCCCGGCGCGTGCAGCACGGATTGCCCTGGCAAGCTCGTCGGCAGAGACATCTTTAAGCAGATAACCAATGGCTCCGGCTTCCAGTGCCTTTTTGATCAGCTCCCCTTCTTTAAAGCTGGTCAACGCTATGACCTGCACCTTTGGAAACTGCTGGCGGATGGCGCGGGTGGCTGTCGCCCCATCCATAAGCGGCAAAGCCATATCCATGAGGATCACGTCCGGCAGGACTTCGGCACAGAGTTGGATGGCGGTCTCACCGCTTTCGGCTTCACCTGCCAGTTGCAGATCGTCAAAAACCTTCAGGAAGGTAGCCAGTCCATGGCGTACCATGGTGTGGTCATCAACCAGCATGACGCGAATGGGTCGGGATGGAGTTTCGTTCATAAACCCTCCTTCTCTTTCCAGTGGATGATTATTTCTGTACCTTTTCCCGGCTGACTGGTAATCGTCAGCACGGCTCCCACCGTTTCAGCACGCTCCTGCATCATACTCAGTCCATAGTGACCGGAGGGAGTCAGATCGGTTGTGATATACCCGCAGCCATTATCTTGTATATGCATAACCAGCTCTCCAGGTGTATGACATACATCGATTTTCACCCGGCTGGCTTTGGCATGTTTGGCTATGTTATTAAAAGCTTCCTGGCAGATGTGGTAAAGTGCCACCTGAGTATCAGCGGGCAGACTGCCTTCGCCGTTTACCGTCACGACTGCCGGTATGTTTGTACGCCCGGTAAAGGCGTTGGCCAGCAGACGCAGCAAATCGCCCAATTCGGTATCGGTCAGGGTTGATGGACGCAGTTCAGCCAACAGTGCGCGCATCTCGGCCATTGCGCCGCGGGTCAGATGGCGCAGGTCCTCCAGCGCGTGGCGAGCCTCATCCGGCTCCCGTTCCCACAGACGCGGCAGAACTTCAGCGATCAGCCCGGCGGAAAAAAGCGACTGGTTGACGGCGTTATGCAGGTTTTGCGCCAGGCGTTGTCGTTCCTGCAGCGCGGCCAGCGCTTGAGCATGCTCATACAGTTCTGCGTTGACCAGTGTCACCGCCGCCTGGTTGGCGATGGTCATTGCGAGGTCGGCATGGTGTACAGTGAAGTAATCACGCTGTGTGTGGGCGATGCCAAAACCACCGATGATGCGGTCCTTGACCGCCAGTGGCACCCACATCCAGGACTGTACGCCTTCCAGTAATGCCGCGGAATCATTTTCCAGGAGCGTTCTTAGATATTTTGCGGATTTGTCTTTGCTCCATAGATCCGCAATGCGGATGGGTCGGCGCCCGTTAAACAGAGTTTCCAGTATGTCCTTGGCATTTAGTTGGATATGGAAAGGCACGGATTTCTCCAGACGATCAGACCCGCGCACTGCCAGCGCAACCAGGGTCGAATCTTCCAATGTGAAAAGAACAGCATGAGTGTATTTTATGAGCACTCCCAACTGGTCAAGGATTAGATCCGGTTGTAGTTTCAACGTGGAAGCCAGGGTTTGGGAAATTTCAAGCAGGGTGGTTTGTTCGTGCGCGCGCATTCCCATCCGCTGCTGAAGCTGGTGATCCGCTTCAACCCGTTTGTTGACATCGCGCAGGAGCGCCAGCGCGCAGTCTTTACCCTGGTGCTTGAACGCCTCGGCCCGCCATTCGACGCTGAACAGCGATTTGTCGCGCCGCACATGCTGCGCCAGCATCTCGAACAGGTTGCCCTGCTGGATCACTTGAGCATAATCGGCGAAAAAGGGAAGGCTTTTAGTATGGATAAATTGTTGAAGCTGCATCCCGCAAAAAGCCTCGCGTGCGTATCCATGCATTTTTGCTGCTGCGGGGTTGCCAGCCAGCACCCTGCCGGTCTCCAAGTCAGTGATCATAACTCCGTCACTGGCAGCTTCAAAAATGTTCCAATATAGTTGATTGGATCCTTGAGTAGCTATATCCATATTGAAATCGTTTACATTATACAAAAAAAAACCAAAATATCCAACCCCTCAAAACCCGCTTAACGTACGGCTGATCCTCCCCGATTAAAGAGCAGATCGTTACCGGCTTAACACCAGGATAGTTTCCGAAATCGCCACCTGCAGGATCGCAGCCACCCAAGCAATCCATTACATACACCAATTGCAGCTGGGAGGAATCTTGATGCAAATCGTAGTTTAACTCACAGAATGATGTCATAATCGGGACAATCCAAGGCGTTGTGAGCAAAACTATAACATCCACCCAATTCATCCCCATTGGCTCCCGCGCTGGAGGACTGGCGGAGAATATCCGATAGGTGCAAACGAAAAAAGTAAGCACCCGGGGTTGATCAGGATTAAGGATTCGGTCAGAAGGAAACGTTGAGACGGCGTCCAGGATAACTCTGAATGTATTGAGCAGGATGTGAAGGATCAATCACTGCTGCCCATCCTGAATGGAACCGACTCTAGATCCTGAATAAAACCTCCCGATGCATCCCTTGTTGGTCGATTCCCCCATCCCTGGTTGTATTTCCCCTTGGTTACGACACTCCCGCTTGATAACACACCATGGGTTTAGTATATATAAAAATAATGGACAGGTTCAGGAAAGGTTTATAAGATTATAGATGCTTGACAAGCTCAAAGTAGATAGGGAGAAAAATGGCTACATTAAAATCCATGCTGCTACCCGGTGAAAAGGTCTTGTGGGAAAAGTCGAAGGCAAACGGGAAAGATACCCTGTGGGCAATCCTGAGGCCGTTCCTAACCATCCTATTTTGGAATGCCGTCTATTGGGTGTCAGGTCTCATCGCTGGTGGGATCGAATATTTCATCCCGGCGAATCAAAGCAGTCAGGACCGCACATGGAGTTTTCTCTTTGTGATCGCTCTTTACAAAAAATTCTATCCCATTGTCGCCGTGCTGGCATTCGTGGCCTTGATTATCATGATCATTGGGCGCCTGGTCGGGTTATCCCGCGAGCTGATCTTGACTGACCAGCGCATCCTCCGGAAAGGCAGTGTGATCGCGCTCAGTGAGATTCAAAATGTAGTCTACGCGCGGAGAAACCGTCTGTTCATTACCTACGGATCCGGAAAGAAGGTCAAGTATGCCAATCTTCAGTTAAACAAGAAGGATTATGACGCTTTCCTGTTTTCTTATCGAAACCTCAAGCCAGGCAGTATTCAATAAGAGCACCAGGTTTTCAGCACGGATAGCACAATTCTGGTGATTATGTATGAAGAATAAGCCACGTTATAGGTTATTAAACCGATTCTTAATCCGTGAAATTGTCTTCAAAAAAACATTTTGGATACTGATGAACCCCTATTAGTATTATAGTCATGCAAACAAAACGCCCCTGAGTGGAGCATCCCCATTAATCTGGAATACATATTAATAA
>Ga0105152_10000066_pt1 | contig 23619 bp, 14 predicted proteins | sample LakBais05cmmetaG_FD_81534 | JGI IMG/M metagenome (GOLD analysis project Ga0105152, IMG submission 81534) | Lake sediment microbial communities from Lake Baikal, Russia to study Microbial Dark Matter (Phase II) - Lake Baikal sediment 0-5 cm | ecosystem: Environmental > Aquatic > Freshwater >...
ATTATGGATGACCAGTTCACTATTGAAGTGATAACAGTTCACTTTTCAAATGAAAACAGTTCACTTTTCAATTTCAAATAACAGATTAGGACTTGGGGGTTGAAAATTAGAAATTCGGTGGTATACTATACGGTTGCATGATTTTTAAGGAGCGCGTAATTACTTTCCCTGCATTATGCAGGTTTACTATTTTCGTCGTTGGAAAATCAAAATAAACACTGTACTACCCCCCAGGAGGATCTTCAGTGGAAACCAAGAGCCTTATTGCGTTAAAGATCAGCCTTGCTTCCCCAGAGACCATCAAGAGTTGGTCCTATGGTGAAGTTCTAAAACCCGAAACCATCAATTACCGCCGCCTCCGCCCTGAAAAGGACGGGTTGTTTGATGAAGCCATTTTTGGCCCCACCCGTGATTATCAGTGCTATTGCGGCAAATACAAGAATCCCCGCTACAAGGGCATCATCTGTGACAAATGCGGTGTTGAAGTAACCCGCTCATCCGTTCGCCGCGAACGTATGGGTCACATCGATCTTGCCACCCCCGTTGCCCACATTTGGTACACCCGTCGTGTGCCTTCCTATCTTGGTCTGCTCCTGGATATTTCCCGGCGTAACTTGGATAGGGTCCTTTATTTCGCCCAATACATCGTCACCTATGTCGATGAGGAAGCCCGCCAGAAAGCACTGAAACGTCTGGAAGAAGAAATCAATCTTTCCGAACGCGAGCAGGCTACCGGCATCAACAACAAGATCCTTGAGATCAAGTTGGGTCGTGACAAGCGCATCGCCGAATTGCAGGAACGCAAGACCGAACTTTCCGGCAGAGCCGATGAGCAAATCGCCGCCAAGTATGAACCCATCAGCAAGGAAGGTCAGAAACTTGAAGAAGACCTGAACGCGCTGAAAGACAAGACAACCAGCAAGAAGATCATGTTCAAGACCGCCAATGTACAGTTGGCTGATGCTGGCGATAAGATCACCTCCAAGCACCTCACCAAGATCCAGCAGATCCTCAAGGCTCAGCTGGAATCCCTCGAAAAAGACATCCGCGATAAAACCAATCGCGAAATTGAGCAGCTGAAAATGGATGTAGAGCAGGTGAAGGCGGAAGCCGACCTGAAAATGGAAGAACTCCGCAACCAACTCGAAGATCAAACCTCTGAATCCCAGAATCAAAATGCCTGGCAACGAGACGAGATCCAGGAACTTCGCCCCTTCTCCTTTCTCACCGAAGGCAGGTTCCGCGAACTGAAATCCCGCTGGGGTCAGGTTTTCCGCGCTGATATGGGTGCCGAAGCTTTCTTTGATATCCTGCGCCGCATCGACCTCGAAAAACTTGCCGAAGAACTCTGGCATGAAGTCAAGACGTCCAAGAGCAAGCAAAAACGCAAGAAAGCCACCTCTCGCTTGAAAGTGGTTGAAGCTTTCCGCCGTTCTGGTAACCGCCCCGAGTGGATGATCTTGACGGTTTTGCCCGTCATTCCGCCTGATTTGCGTCCCATGGTTCAATTGGATGGTGGCCGGTTTGCAACCTCTGACTTGAACGATCTGTATCGCCGCGTTATCAATCGTAACAACCGTTTGAAGAGGTTGTTGGAATTGGGTGCTCCCGATGTGATCGTCCGTAATGAAAAACGCATGCTCCAGGAAGCCGTCGACTCCCTGGTCGATAATTCCCAGCGTGGCAAGGCACTTTCCCGCCGTGGTCGCCGGGAATTGAAATCCCTGAGCGATATGCTCAAGGGCAAGAAGGGACGTTTCCGCCGGAACCTGCTTGGTAAGCGTGTCGATTACTCCGGTCGGTCCGTAATTGTCGTTGGACCTCACCTGAAACTTCACCAGTGCGGTCTACCGAAGACCATGGCCCTGGAACTCTTCCGCCCCTTCGTCATTTCCCGCCTGGTTTCCCGCAATTTTGCAGCCAACGTGAAGGGCGCCCGACGCTTCATCGAACGCAATCGCCCCGAAGTTTGGGAAGTGCTCGATGAGGTCATCAAGGAACGCCCCGTTATGCTGAACCGTGCGCCTACTCTGCATCGCCTCGGCATCCAGGCATTTGAACCTGTGTTGATCGAAGGCAGCGCCATTCAATTGCACCCATTGGTAACTACTGCCTTCAATGCAGACTTCGATGGTGACCAGATGGCTGTCCATGTTCCTCTTTCAGAAAAAGCAGTCGAAGAAGCCCGCCGCCTGATGCTCGCTTCTCACAACTTATTGAAGCCTGCCGATGGCGAACCCATCATCAGCCCTTCCAAGGACATGGTGCTGGGTGTCTATTACCTCACCGTCAAAGATGCCAAAAAGCACCCTGGTGATGGCCGGGCGTTCTCCGATGCGGATGAAGTCGAATTGGCACTCTCCCTGGATCAGCTCGAAATCCATACGAACATCAAGATCAATCGTGATACCTGGTACGATAACGAAGGTAAACGTCTACCGGTTGCAGAGAGGCGCTTGATAGAAACAACTGCCGGCCGTGTAATCTTCAACGAGATACTTCCCCCCGAAGTCCAATTCTTCAATGACGTCTTGGATAAAGGTGGTGTCAAAGATTTGATTGCCAACGTTTACGAAATCTGCGGTGGCGAAATCACCACCGAGCTCGCTGACAGGATAAAAGACATCGGGTTCGAATATGCCATGAAGTCGGGTGCAACCATCGCTGTGGATGATATCACCATCCCGCCGGAAAAAGAGGCAATTCTGGACAGTGCACACGAAGAAGTCGAAAAGGTCAATAAAGCCTTCCGCCGCGGTCTTCTCACCGAACAGGAACGCAATGAAAGGGTCATCGACATCTGGCAGAAGACCACCAAGGATGTGGCCGATTCAGTTCGCAAGTCCATGGACCCTGATGGCAACCTGGCGGTTATGGCGAACTCCGGAGCCACCAAAGGTGGTTTCGGACCCATCAGCCAGTTGGCTGGCATGCGCGGTCTCATGGCTGACCCGGCTGGTCGTATTATCCGCCTGCCCATTGAGTCGAATTTCCGCGAAGGTCTGACTGCCCTGGAATACTTCATCTCCACCCATGGCGCCCGCAAGGGTCTGGCTGATACCGCTCTGCGCACGGCAGACGCAGGTTATCTCACCCGTCGGTTGGTCGATATTGCCCAGGACATCATCATCAACGAAGAAGATTGCCGTACGGATGATGGCATCTGGATCCGAAAATCGGATGACATTGCCGGTCAATCTCTTGGCACCCGCTTGTACGGTAGAACCGTTGCCCAACGCGTGGTTGACCTCAAGACTGGCGAGATCATCGCTGAAAAAGACGATATGTTCGACCATGAGTTGATCCGCAAGATCAACACAGCGAATGTGAATGAAGTAAAAGTCCGCTCACCTCTGACCTGTGAACTTGTCCACGGCATCTGTGGAAAATGCTACGGCATGGACCTGGCTCGTGGCAAGCAGGTGGAACTCGGTGCAGCAGTTGGTATTGTGGCTGCCCAATCCATCGGTGAGCCTGGCACGCAGTTGACCCTGCGCACCTTCCATACCGGTGGTGTAGCTGCCGGATCGGATATCACCACAGGTCTCCCCCGTGTGGAAGAACTCTTCGAAGCCCGCCGCGCACCAAAAGGTGAAGCTGTCATTACCCGCATATCCGGCACAGCTCAATTCAATGTACAGGACAAAGTTAGCGACTTGCGCATCGTGCTGGTCAAGCACAGTGAAATGGTCAGTGATGAATATGAAATTCCCGAGCAGTGGAAGATCGCCGTGAAGGATGCATCTGAAATTGCGGTGGGAGACCTCATCGCCTCTCTGAACGATGCCACGATCGTGGCTCAACACGCCGGTCGGGTTCGCAAGGAGAAACGGAAAGTCATCGTTTCTTACGAGCAAAAAGAGGAAGAGGAATACGAGATCCCGTCCACCTCACGCCTGATTATCAAGGATGGTGACCATGTGGAAGCCGGTCAAGCCATCACCAAGGGTTCACTCAACCCGCACACCATATTGCGCATCAAAGGTCGCGAAGCCTGCCAGTTGTATCTGCTTTCAGAGATCCAGCAGGTGTACCGCGCCCAGGGGCAGAACATCAACGATAAACATTTCGAAGTGATCATCCGCAAGATGATCGGCAAGGTTCAGATCATCCGCCCGGGAGATTCACCCTTCCTGCCCATGGATATGGTCGACCGCCTGGAAATTCGCAAGGTGAATGAAAAGTTAACTGCTGAAGGCAAGCAACCTGCGAAATTTGCAGAAATGCTCTTGGGAGTCACCAAGGCTTCCTTGAGCACCGATTCCTTCCTGTCGGCATCCTCGTTCCAGCACACCATCAAGGTTCTGGCTGGAGCTGCCATCGCATCCTCCAAGGATCCTCTATGGGGCTTGAAGGAAAATGTCATCATCGGCAAGCTCATTCCTGCAGGCACCGGGTTCGATTACAACCGGCTGCACCTCGAGCAGGATATGGATGAACCCATCGTGCCGCTGAATATCCCTGGTGGGGTTGAATAATATTTCCTGTAAGAATGAAATCGAGAGCTTCGGCTCTCGATTTTTTTAAGTTGACGTATACTCTGAAAGTCAATAAGATAACTCTGCGTAACACAGTCTCAGGAGAAGAGTATGGAAATTGGTCTGGTCCACAAAGTAGATATTGACGAGGAGATGCAGCAATCCTATTTGGATTATGCCATGAGCGTGATCGTCGCTCGCGCTCTCCCCGATGCAAGGGATGGTCTGAAACCAGTCCAACGCCGGATTTTGTATGCCATGCACGATATGGGGCTGGGGCAGGCGTCAACTTACAAGAAATCCGCCAGGATCGTGGGGGAAGTTTTGGGTAAGTATCATCCTCACGGTGATATGACCGTTTATGAAGCCATGGCGCGCCTGGCTCAGGATTTTTCCATGCGCTATCCGCTGGTGGATGGGCAGGGCAACTTTGGCAGTGTGGATGGGGACCCACCAGCTGCCATGCGTTATACCGAAGCCCGCCTGGCACCTTTCGCCGGCGAGTTATTAAACCAGATTGACCGCGATACGGTGGATCTAGTCCGGAATTTTGATGACACACTCAATGAACCCAAAGTCCTCCCGGCGGCTGTACCCAATCTACTCGTCAATGGTGCCAGCGGCATTGCCGTAGGCATGGCAACCAGCATTCCTCCGCATAATTTGGGGGAAGTGATCGATGCCCTCGTGCACATGCTCCACCGTTGGGAGAAATTGGATGATGTTCCCGTTTCGGAATTAATGCAGTATATCAAAGGACCCGACTTTCCCACGGGTGGCATCATTTTGGAAGACAAAAGCCTGGAATCTTTGGAGACAACTTATGCCACAGGGAAGGGCAAATTCGTTCTCCGTGGCAAAGTCGACCTGGAAGAGATGGGACGGGGCAGGCAGCGGCTGATCATCACCGAGCTGCCTTACTTGGTGAACAAATCCTCCTTGATCGAGAGGATAGCAGAGCTTGTAAGAGAAAGTCACATCGAAGGACTTTCTGACCTGCGGGATGAGTCCGATCGGCAAGGGATGCGTATTGTGATTGAGCTCAAGCAGGGTGCCGATTCAGAAAAGGCTATCCGGACCTTGTATCAGCGCACATCCCTCCAAACAACGATCGGGATGAATCTGCTCGCTCTGGTAGGGGGAGAACCGAGACTATTGACCCTCAAGCAAGCTTTAAAAGTTTACTTGGAGCATCGGCAGACAGTTGTTAAAAGACGGAGCGAATTCGATCTTGCCAAGGCGAAGGCGCGCGCTCATATCCTTGAAGGATTGCGTATAGCCATTAACAATCTCGATGAAGTCATTAAATTGATCCGAAATGCAGCCGATACCGACCAGGCCCGGGAGAAACTGATCAAGAAATTCAAACTTTCCCTGCTCCAAGCAAATGCCATCCTGGATATGCAATTGAAAAGATTGGCTGCCTTGGAAAGAAAAAAGCTTGAGACAGAATTCAAGGAACTGCTAATTACTATCAAATTATTGGAAGGAGTTTTAAGATCAGCTAAAAAAATCCGATCGGTGATCGAAGAAGAACTTCTCAAGATCAAAGAAGATTATCAGGATCATCGGCGGACCCAAATTGTGACATTAAAAAAAGGCGAGAAAGCCACAGACTTGCTCACCACTACAGATTTTGTGGTGGCACAGGATGTTTGGATTTCTGTCACTTCGGATGGCCGGATCATCCGCTCTGAAAATGAGGTTATGCCCAAGTACAAAGCCAGGCAATATCCTGCCCAGTTGTTCAAAACCAATACACAGCACGTATTGTACATGGTCACTCGAACGGGGCATGCCTGTGCAACCACCGTTCATTCTATTCCTGTAGGGCATGATATTTCTGAGGCAATTCAAATCAATAGAATATTGCCATTCAGCGAAGGTGACAGACTGATTGACATCCTCTCCTTGCCTGTAAAAATGGAAGGCAGGGTGGAAAAGTATTTGGTAAGTGTGACGAAGCAAGGGATGATCAAGAAAAGTTCGATCGATGAACTGCCTGGGCCGTCTGCTCATTTGTTCAGTTTGATAAAACTGAATGAGGGCGATGAATTATTGGATACTTTCTTTACAAATGGGGAGAACTCCATCTTGTTGGTTACCCGTTTGGGAATGGGCATTCGTTTTGCGGAAGATGACGTCCGGTCCATGGGAATGGTCGCTGCTGGTGTAAATGCCATCAAATTATCAGAAGGGGACGAGATCATTGGTTCTGGTGTAGTGGTCTCGGAAGATGAACTCCTCTTATTGGAGAGTGATGGCAAAGGTTGGCATCTCCCCGCAGCTGAATTCCCAATCCAGGGACGGTATGGAAGGGGAGTGTCTGCCTGTAAGTTGAACCCCGATTCATATCTCGTAGGGGCTTTGATCGGGAAAAACCAAGTGATTGGTTTTGCCCTCTTTCAATCGGGAAAAACGCAAACCATCCAGCTGAATGACCTTCCTATGGGCAAACGAACTCACATTGGTAAAACGTTATTGGAGAACAAACCCGGTGACAATCTGATTTATCTTGTTCCAATTAAAGGCGAAGGATTGAACCCCGGAAAAAAGAAAAGAGCTGTGTTAATTAAAAGGAAATCAAAACCTGCTGTGAAATAGGTTTATATCAAGGTTGTTGGATGTTGCCTTCCAGGTTGAGTTGCTTTGCGATCGAGCGCATGGCAAGGATCACGTTATCCACGTGTTCCCATAAAGGCACGCCAAATTCCGCAGCTGCTTTCTCCATTTCTTCCCGGTTGGCACCTGCTGCGAATGCTTTATCTTTCCACTTTTTCTTAACTGAGGATGAAGTGAGATCGTAAAGTGATTTGGATGGGCGGACTAAGGCAACTGCAGTGATCAATCCGGTCACTTCATCGCACGCGTAAAGTGCCTTATCCATCAATGATTCCCTTGGCACATGGGTATGATCGGCATGGCTTTGGATGGCCTTGATCACCTCTTCAGGTACTGCCTTTTCGCGTAGAATGGGTGCACCCGCCAAGGGATGTTCTTCAAGGGTGGGATGGATCTCCCAATCGAAATCATGCAACAAACCACATACTTCCCAGGTTTCCACATCCTGGTTCATTTTGACTGCATAAAAGTGCATAGCAGATTCGACTGCAAGCATGTGGTTGATCAGGTTCGGATTTTTGATATATTCCCTGACGATTAAAAGTGCCTCTTCTCTTTTCATGAGTTCTCCTGATAAGTGACAAAAGGTTTACGGGAAGATAGGTTCTATAGGTCCTAGAACAGGCTTGGGGTGGAATATAGTGATATCCAATAGGGCTGTAAAATTTGCCAGTGTTTCTCGTATTTGCCAGGGGATCAGCGAGGAGAGGTGATACTTTCTCAGGTCAGCGGAAACTCCTATCACCTTTATTCCCAACGCATTGCATGTAAGCATGGCACGAGGGAGGTGGAAATTCTGGGTTATCAGTAAAGCTTCATCGATCTGGAAGATATATTTCGCACGGTAACAGGTGTCGTATGTTCGTCGTCCTGCATAGTCCAATACGAGAACATCCTTGGGTATTCCCAGGCTAATGGCATATCTTTGCATGGCACCTGGTTCATTGTAGTTGACACGGCTGTTATCTCCACTCAACAATATTTTATCGACCTTCCCATCAAAATATAACTGGGCAGCCGCCATAACGCGGTCTACCAGGATGGGAGTGGGGTTTCCGTTGTGGGTTAATCCAGCGCCAAACACGATGACAATTCTCTCCTTGGGAGCATCAGCTACCGGGTATGTCTGGGAACGATACGCCAGCCAGACTCCCAACCGTAAAATGATCAGAAGTGCAAGTATTGCCCCGGCGATTATCGCGAAAATGATCATTAGCTTTTTGCCTGGTCCTCGTTTATGCCTTATCATTTTACCTATATTCTCAATGTCCATTCTTTATTATCGTATTTGGTCTTCATCAGTTCTCCAGCTCTTGCTTTTTCCTTGTCGGTCGGTTCCGAATTCATGAATTCGAGATCGAAAGTATTTTGAAAACCTTCAATGAACGCCTTGCGGACATCCAAAAAAGGAGGTTCCCTTCCCAGGATATCGGTAAGTGTGGCAGCATGCGAAAGCAATCTCATGTTCGCTGAATCCATCTTACTGGCTTCGGAAAAATGCAGGACTTGATTGATCCGGGTCAAATCTCCTTTGATAGGAATGGCTCCATGTTGCAAGACTCCGTTCAACCTTCGAGCTTGGGCGCTTCCAATGATTTTCTTGCCTTCCGCTGTGATTTCATAATCCGAAGGGCTCTCGAAACAGACCGGTTGCTTGCTAATATCTCGTCCGTCTTGTTTTGGAGTTGCCAGAGCATGAATCCCAAGATTCTCCAGACCCGCCAGGAGAGCTTGTGAAAGCCTTCGATAACTTTCGAGGATTGACCCTTGCACAAGGGGTTCCTCCACGCTGGCGGTAATGGAATACGTCAATTCATCCGTATGGAGTATGGCTCGTCCCCCGGTAGGACGTCGAACCAAATCCCATCCGCAGCTGCTCAATTTGGTCAAATCAGCATCACTGGATGGTTGAGCATAACCAAGGCTCAAACATGCAGGTTCCCAACTGTAAAATCGCAAAGTCGATGGAGAAATATGGGCAGCGCATGACTCCAATAAGGCTTCATCCAGTGCCATGTTCCACGCACCGGATGCAGAATCACTTAAGATCAATCTCCAGGTCGCCATTTTTGTATTCAAGCGATTGATTTTATCGCATTAATCAATTCGGAAAGACAATTTATTTTAATGTCTGGTTTATGGGTATTTGAATAATGACATGGCTGGTAACGCACGGTCATCAAAATCGAAAAGGGCTTGGTTCTCCCAGTTATTACCTGATGTCCTGTCGGTTGGATCCCAGCCATTACCTGAAACGGCCGTCCATGTAGCATCCCACCAGAAAACACCCAACCCTTTTCCATTCGGGACTGCTCGCACAACGGTCATGATATCCGCGAGCATCTTCTTCTGTCCCTCAGGAGTCGCGGGGTATCCATCCGTGAGCTGGGAACTGATAATGTTCTCTGTGGCATCATCACTTTCCTCAGTGAAAGGATATGCGGTTTCAACCACAATGACCGGTTTTTGATAGCGTTCAACGATGTCCTTGAGGTTATTCTGCAGATCAACAAGCGTACCGTGCCAATAAGGATAATAGGACGCGCCTATTACATTAAACTCAACACCTTGCCTGGTGATTTCATCAAACCACCAACGAAACACATCATTCTTCCCTCCCTCAGCCAGGTGTAGCATGATCTGGGTTTCAGGTGAACAATCCCTAACCGCACGGATTCCTTCTTTTAATAGCATGGCAAGATTCACAAAGCTTAGGTCATTTTTTCCATCGGGCCAGATCATGCCGTTATTTATTTCATTACCTATCTGAAACATATCTGGTCGAGTACCTTGCTGTTTTAGCGCATTGCAAATGTCATAGGTATGATCATAGACTGCTTTAGTCAATCCTTGGAAATCAAGTTTCTCCCAGCATTTGGGTTTTGGTTGTTTGCCTGGATCCGCCCATGTATCGGAATAATGGAAATCTACGAGGAGCTTAATATCCAGTTCTTTCAAGCGTTTGGCCATCTCGAGGATTTGTTCTTTGCCATGATACCCATCCAGGGAATTAACCCAGATCCGGATTCGCGCAAAATTCAACCCGTGATTATGCAGGATGGAGATGGCATCATCCTGGACTCCATCCTCATCGTAATAAACCCCACCTTTATCTTCTGACTTCTTCAGGCTCGAAATATCCGCACCCATGATGGAAAGAGTAGTTTGCTCGGGAAGAAATTCGATGTCATCAAACGCCACCCAACCTTCTTCCACCTTGGATTGCAATCCAATCGTGCAACGGTGGTTGGTCAGTTTTACGGATGCGACGATTTGTAAAAAATCTTTTCCTACCATGGGAACCGATACAACTTTGCTCTCACCCGCTTCATCAGTCAATGAGATATTGGCATCCGTTGGGATCCCATTCGTCCGCACCCAAGCGCGCAAGGTATACCAGCCATTGGGAACATTCTCCAAGGTTTGAATGGTTGCAATCGTCCCCACGCCATGGATTAAGCACGAACCTCCATTTCGACCTACTTTCTTAACTAAGCCACTTGAGGTCCACCCCTTCAATCCAGATTCAAAACCGGGATTGAGGACGGCTGGAATAACCTTGGGGCGAGTAATTGGCTTGATCATTTGCGGTACTCCTGCGGAAAAGGATATTAAATGACGAGAATAGATCTGCTTTTTTTAGAAAATATCCCGTTCTATAATTGCTACGCCATTTTCAGATAATTCGATCCTGTCCGCAATACTTAAGCCGGTCAAAATATCGATGCCACCCTTGCTTAATGGAACATCGACCTTTGTTCCAGTATGATTCAAGACAATTAACCATTCCTTCTTTTGCCCTGACCTCTTGGACACTTCAACACCGACAGGAATACCAGGTAAGGTTGGCTTAACGTTGGCATTCACCAGGACTTTCTCAAGCAGCCAAACAAGGCCTACCGGTGCCAACTCCGTTCCCATGTAATAAGCTATACCTTTGCCATAAGCATGCTTTGTTATCGCTGGAGATTCGGCATAGTAATCGTCTTTGTACAATGCGAGTGAATCTGCACCTTTCAAACGAATAATATCCGCCCAAAAGGTGTTCGTGAACAATCCACCATCTACAGTTGAGATTGAATTGCTCGTGCCCACTTGATAAGGGACATATTCCTCCACTTCCAGCCCCAGCATTTCTCGAAACGGCGCGGGATACCCACCCAGGCGGATATGTTCATTTTCATCGACGATCCCACTGAAAAAAGATATCAGTAACCTTCCACCGTCTTTTACATATGCATTCAGGTTGTTAACTGTATAGTCACTAACCAGATACAGATTGGGAGCGATCACCAATTTATAACGCATGAGATCCCCTTCAGGATGAACTATATCAATTGGGATATTCCGTTCAAAAAGTGGTTTATAAAAGGAATAAATGTTCGGAATCAGTTTGAGGTCGTTTGACGGTTTGCAATCCAATTCAAGAGCCCACCAGTTGTTCCAATCCATCAGGATCGCAACCTCAGCTTCAACCTTGCTATCTAAAAGCTCATTTAATCGGGGTAGTTCGTTCCCCAAGTGCTTGATCTCGCGCCAGGTCCGTGAATCAGTGCCAGAATGAGGGAGCATTCCGCTGTGGTGTTTTTCAGCCCCAAATTGGGACTGCCGCCACTGGAAGAACATCACTCCATTGGCACCCCGTGCAATTGCCTGCATGCTACCCAACCGCATAACTCCCGGACGTTTAACAGCATTTCGCTGCCGCCAATTTACCTGGGATGGAGCCTGCTCCATGAGAATCCATGGATTGCCATTCCCTAACGAGCGGATCAAATCACAAGCAAGTCCTGCTTGTACCATCCAATCGGATTGGGAAGTGTCGGGGTAGCTGTCATTCGAAATCACATCTTCCTTCGGGGCAAATTTGAAATAATCCACTCCTTTGTGAAAACTCATGAAGTTGGTTGTGACCGGGATGTCTGGGGTAACCTTTTTGAGAATGCTCTTTTGCTCTTCAAAACAAGCCAGCCATGAATCGGATGAAAAGCGTGCCCAATCCAGCTGCTGGGTGGGGTTCTTAAAAGCAGGAGCACGCCTGGGAGGTTGGATTTCTTCCCAATCCCCATAGTTTTGGCTCCAAAATGCTGTACCCCAAGCGGAATTCAATTTCTCAAGCGAGTCATAGCGAAGTTTCAACCATTCACGGAATGCAGCGGCGGAATTTTGGCAATAGCATTCGCTCACATGGCAGCCATATTCATTATCCACATGCCACATTGCCAATGCTGGATGGTTTTTGTAATGCTCCGCTAACTCCCTCACAATGCGGGTGGCATAACGATGATAATCCGGATTGTGCGGGCAGTAATGCCGGCGAGAGCCATTCCAAAGTGTGACGCCATCAGCTGTGACAGGCAACATTTCTGGGTGAAGTTTGACCATCCATGCTGGCGGCGAGGCGGTGGGTGTCGCCATGTTAACCGATACGCCGTGTGTATGGAGCAAATCCATCACTTGGTCAAGCCATGCAAATTCATAACTCCCTGGGTGAGGATCAAGTTTTGCCCAGGAAAAAATTCCCAAAGAAACCAGATTAACCCCGGCTTCTTCCATAAGACGTGCATCTTCCTTCCAAGTCTCCTCGGACCATTGGTCCGGGTTGTAATCACCACCAAAGAAAATATGGGGAAAGTCCATCCGCCTCCAATATTTTTTTATACTACCATGTGTAAATTTAAAATTCAGTGATTCGGTTTTGACGATCTCTGTACTTTTCACGAAATTGTGCATTTAAACGTTTAACTTTTGCTTCATTGCCTGTGAAGGAACACCTCAGGCAATAATACTCGTCGAGGTCTTTATCATAGAGCATATCCATATCGATCTCTCTCATCAGACATCGGGGGCAGCGATAATTCAACTTGCCTTTGCGACCTTGAGCCATGTTCGAAGCTCCCCTTTCGACCTAACGGATTTCTTGATGCCAATTGTATACATTGGAGAAAACGCAAAACCTTCGCGGTAATACCCTGATGCTTAACCATCTGGAATCATTTCAATAAGTGCATCAACCTGGGGTACTATCGCCCTAACGCGTTGAACCTCTCTAATCTCGTTTTCTCGACACTTATACTCATAAAAAATTGAATCATTATGTTTTTCTGAATTGAGACACAACTGGACACCTGAAAGGTCTTCCGGGTATTCTGTAGTCCCATAACACCCGGTAATATATTCATCAAGAAGAAACTCAGCTCCTGGATCAGTGGAATCAATAATCTTTCGAGTGATCTCTATCTGACCTGTACCTTCATCAAGGCGGAAAATAGTTTGCAGACTGACAGTGAGGTTTGAAAATTCGATCGAGACGGGATCAAGCGTTACGATACGGGTATTTCCTTCTTCGGAAAACGACGCTTTCGTTCTGCATGTGCAAAGATCCACCTGTTCACTGCCATAGCTGATTTTGCAACTTTTCACAGCCCCTTCGCCTGCATAGTGAGTGAAAAATCCCGACCTATAAAGAGACTGTACCAGGAATGGATAAGAGGCATCCTGGTTAGCGCTTGTGCCGACCCCACAAGGGCGCAAGAGTTTGGCGGCATAAGGACGCAAATCAACCATCGCTCCGCCCTGGTTCATATCCAGGCAAAAGCGCATCCATGGATCAGCGAACCAGAACATCTGCCGTTTGGAACCATAGAGGATATCTTTCCATAAAGTACATTCAGGGCGATTGTAGGAATGATCTTGACGGTAGACATCAGCAAATTCACTCATCGTCAGATCTTCCAAATCCCCGTTTTTCTTTAATTCACCATAATAAGCCATACCTTCTTTATAACTTTTTAATAGAAGGGCGTAATCTGCTTCCCAACGACCGCTTTTGCTCATCCAACCCGGCCCAACAAACATCATATTGTAGGCATAGCCACGGTTATATTTGTGCATCGAACGATACTGGTCCACGATATTTTTGAAGTAAGGGATTTCGCCATTTTCATAGACCATCCCACGCAGAATGTTTTGTGGATGTGTCCCGTAATAGGAACCCGGTCCATCAAAGACTGCCATCAAATCGCGTGAAAGATGAGGGATGGCGACAATACCAATATCATCCTCTTTGTTGGAGGCGATGCAATGAATGTTTCGTTTCGAGGGAATCCATGGGTTCCAAGGACCGCCATCGAGCAGCGTGTACCAGGAGTTATTGGCATTCCGATAGGCTTTTGGACCTTCCTCCCAGCAAGTGGCAATGGCCGCTTTAACCACCGGGTATTTTTCCTTGATGTAATTAACCAGTTCCGCATCCATATAATATGAACCAGTTGAAGTGGGAATAAAACCAAAGACCTCCTGAAATTTCCCATATACTTCTTCAACAATTTTTCGTTTGTCTTCCATGGAGAACAGCCAGATGGCAAGTTCTTTAGAATGGAATTTTTCCCTGAATTCTTTGCACTGGATACCGAGGAAAGTTAACCCGATCTCGTCTCCATAGAGCTCGTGATCATTCTTTGCAATTGCAAGAGCTTCCGAATTGAACAAGCTGGCATAGGTCATTTGGATCGTTGTTCGCAGACCATTCTCATGAGCAAGTTGCTGCTGGATCCGAAATATGTCAAGGGATTCTTGTAGCACCGATCCGCGCGTCAGATCTTCTTTTTTACCCAGTTCGGCTTCTTTTTGTATATATTCTGGCACCATTTCAGGCCGGTGAACGATATTTAAGTAAAATTTTGCCATAGCTGTTTTAATGAAATCCTTTTGATGTAAATTCGTTTGTCATTCTTTGACGGAACTAGTGGTCAATCCACTAATCATATAATTAAGCGACGGAGTGCAGAGCAAAATGATTGAAAAGGCTGCCAAATGCACAGTCAGTGATCTTGTCCAAGTATTCAGAGGCACTATCTATGCGGAAAAGCAATGACTCAGCCATGACTGCGAGTCTGAATGTATTTATTAATGTACCCAAGAAATAGATAACGCCTTCTGATGATTCTCTCTTTCACTTGATAAAGACGCTCCTTCGTATAGCTTGACTTTCTTCTTAAAATAAGTATTATCTTATTTACGGGTGACGTCAATGGTTGAGGTCGTGGAATTTCAAAATATAGTTTGAACTATTGAAAGTCGCCCTATTTCATTCGAGATTAGCATGGGAAGAATCCAAGCTTACTCGAAAATGCATTTCATTCTTTGGAGGAGGATCAAAATGAAGAAGAAGTTGTTGATGGTTCTATCGTTAGCCATGATTTTGACTTTTGTTTTGGGCGCTTGCGGTACGACTAAAACACCAGTTGCTACCACTGTGGTAACAAAAGCGGTTGTTGCAACAGAAACAACCGCACCTGTGGAACCTGCAGGCAAACTGACAATCTGGGCTGACGACACCCGCACGCCGATCTTGCAAGCCCTCGCCGACAAGTTCCTCGCTGATAACAATGTGGAACTCGTCGTCGAAGACCTGGGTGTAGTCCAGGATATTCGTTCCCAGGTGCTCATCGCGATTCCGGCTGGAGAAGGCCCAGATATCTACATCGGCGTTCACGACTGGCTGGGATCTTTGGTCGAAAGCGGGATAGTTGCGCCCATCGACTTGGGCGCCAAAGCAGACGCGTTCGTTCCGTCGACACTGGCCGCGTTCACCTACACAGACGGTAAGCTCTATGGTATGCCCTACGCCACAGAGAACCTTGGATTTTTCTACAACACCGATCTGGTCAAAGAAGTACCCACAACCTGGGACCAGGTACTAGAAATTGCCCGCACTCTTAAAGCGGAAGGGAAAATTGAGTATGCCACTGCAGTGTCCACTGGACCGCTGTACAACTCCTTACCGCTACAAACAGCCTTTGGTGGTTATGTTTTTGGCAAGGATGCAAATGGCGCCTGGAATCCGAAGGACGTTGGTCTTGACAGCGCGGGCGAGATCGCTGGAGTTACTTTTATGAGGAATGCAGTCGTCGAAGGGCTTATGCCGGAAACCTTTGACTACGAAACCGCCCACTCATTGTTCGAGACTGGGAAAATCCCATTCTTGATGGCAGGCCCTTGGGCATTGGATCGCATCCGCGCTTCTGGTGTGCCTTACGCTGTCGCTAACAGCTTCCCCGACAATGGAGTTCCCTTTAGCGGTGTACAGGGTTTCTTTGTAAATCCTCTCAGCAAAAATGTCCTTTTGGCGCAGGCATTCCTGACCGAGTACATTGCCACAGATGAGGTAATGCAGAAACTCTACGAGACTGGACTCCGTCCATCCGCTTTCAAGACTGTTCTTGCAACCACAAATGATCCGGACCTGAAGGCGATGGGAGAAGCCGGGGTTAACGCCATCCCGATGCCTAACATCCCCGAGATGGGTTCCGTGTGGAGCGCTGCGGATAATGGGATCACTTTAGCAGTTACAGGCAAGCAGACACCCGATGCTGCTATGAAAGATGCAGCCACCCAGATTCGCACATTGATCGCCGGTGCCCTGGTTGGCATGGTCAACCTGCCTGGCAGTTATCAGGATAAGGCTGGATGTGGTGCTGCATGGGATCCTGCCTGTGAAGCAACCGCCATGAAGAAGGGCGATGATGGGCTGTATCGGCTCACCGTTCAATTAAGTGCAGGGACTTGGGAATACAAAGTAGCTTTGGATGGTGATTGGACTACAAACTACGGTTCGGATGGTTCCCTGAATGGACCCAACTACTCCCTGACCCTCGATTCTGATTCCACGGTGGAATTCAAATACAATCCTGAAACTCATATCGTGGAAACCACAGTACAATAGTCCGTTAATCCGGAATTAAGGCCGGGGAGTTTCCCCGGCCTTCTTTTCATCACCTGCAGCAGGGGCTGAATACAAGGAGGTGAACGCATGACATCGTTGGTTACTGGCGATACCCCCAAACGAAAGACATCTTCATTTCGCATAGCACCTCGAATACTACGATTGGTTCTGCTTCTCGTTGGGGATGCTGGTGTAGGATGGCTCCTCAGTAAATTGATATCCTTGGGTTACCTTCCCTTTGCCACTGCCATACTCATCATTGCACTCCTCGTCAATTTTGTACTTATATACAAGAGAGCCTACCCAATCCGTTGGATGATTATCGGGTTGGTGCTGATGGCCATGTTTACGATATATCCAATCATCTTTACAGTCTGGGTTTCATTCACGAATTATGGAGAAGCACATCTCGTCACGAAAGAACAAGCGATAAGTCAAATATTAAAAGAGAAATATCTCCCGACAACGGGGAAGGCATATGGATGGACAGCTTTTAAGTCTCCACAAGGGGATTATGCTCTTTGGTTGATAGACTCGGAAGGGAATGGGTATCTGGCAAAACAGGGTGAACCACTCGCCCAACCCAAACCAGGTGAAATGGGGGTGGGACCACTCGATAGCAAGGGAATTCCTGAAACCATCGAAGGATATAAGAGGTTGACTGCCATCCAGGCAGCGACGGATAAAAATTTAACAGAGATCCTTTTTGGTGAAGCAGGAACTACCATCCAGGTTCGGTCACCAACAGAGGCGGCGCAGATCTTGCCATTATATGTTTATGATGCCACAAAGGATGCCATGATCAGCCAGGAGACTGGTATCGTATATTCGGACATCCGGGGAACATTTACCTCACCCGATGGCACTACACTCAAACCTGGTTTCATTGCGACGATCAACTTTACTAATTTTAGAGATTTTTTCACCAGTCCTGCTCTCCGAGGACCTTTGATCCGGGTGATTATTTGGAACTTTGCTTTCGCCTTTTTGAGTCTTTTCTTGAATTTCTCTTTAGGGCTTGCCATCGCCATCTTGTTCAATGACAGGTTTTTCCCACTAAAGAAACTCATCCGCTCCCTTCTAATTATTCCTTACACGGTTCCTGCCCTTATCACCATCTTGATATGGCGCGGCATGTTGAACCCTGAACTTGGTGTAATAAACCACATCCTCAAATCATTATTTAGCTGGGCACCGGCTTGGTTCACGGACGAGTGGTGGGCGAAAGTTGCCATCCTGATCGTCAACCTCTGGCTCAGTTATCCTTACTTCATGCTGATCTGCAGCGGGGCACTTCAATCCATTTCTGAAGACTATTACGGAGCCGCCCAGGTGGATGGAGCCAGCCGCTGGCAACAATTCAGGTTCATCACTTTACCCCTGCTGCTGGTTGCTGTTGGACCGCTGCTGGTTGCCTCGTTCACATTCAACTTTAACAATTTCAACCTGATCTACCTGTTTAACGCAGGTGGACCGCCAATAGCTGGTTCACCCACCCCGGCGGGACATACAGATATCCTGATCAGCTACGTGTATAATCTTGCCTTCACAGCCAGTCGGGGTATCAATTATGGTTTTGCCTCAGCCATAACCATCATCATTTTCATCATCATTGGTGCCATCACCCTCTTCCAGTTCCGATACACCCGCATGTGGGAGGAGGTAAGCAAAAATGTCTAGCACATTTTCTTTTCGCAAGCTCCGAACTTCAGCTAGTGCTCAGCGAGCATTTGGTGTCGCCATTCGCCTGGTCATTGCTGTCATCCTGATCACTTTCTCAATCTTTCCGATCCTTTGGATGATCTCTGCATCCCTCAATCCAACTGGGTCATTGGCTACCCAAACCCTGATCCCTAAGAATTGGGGTCTTGGTAACTACCAGGAATTGATGTCTTCGAAGGAATTTCCTTTTTGGACATGGCTCTGGAACTCATTTAAGATTTCCTCAATCACTTCCATCATTTCACTCGCCATCACCACTATTGCAGCCTATGCCTTTTCACGCTTTCGTTTCAAAGGTCGCGTAACGATGTTGAAGGGCATTTTGCTTATCAATGTGTTCCCCGGTCTGCTGGCTCTGGTTGCCACGTTCCTGATGATCTCTCAGCTCGGCGATGTTGTTCCCCCATTGGGCTTGAATACCCATGCAGCCCTGATCCTGGTGTACCTGGGTGGTGCCATGGGGATAAACATCTGGCTCATGAAGGGTTTTTACGACACCATCCCGCATGATATAGACGAGTCGGCCATGGTCGAAGGAGCATCCGATTGGCAGATATTCACCCAGTTGATCCTGCCGCTACTTCGCCCAATCTTAATCGTGATTGCAATCCTCAACTACATTAATACCTACGGTGAATTCGTTTTGGCGCGGGTGCTGCTTAAAAGCTTTGATCAGTACACCCTTATGGTCGGCCTGCAAATATTTGTTGGCGCGCAGTTCCAGCAGAGGTGGGGAGTTTTCGCCGCGGGCGCATTGATAGGAGCCCTGCCAATCATGATTATCTATCTTGTCCTCCAGGACCAGATTGTTGGCGGTTTGACTCAAGGTGCGGTTAAAGGATAACTCCTCTCACGGAATAAAAAAACCGAGTAGTTAAGGTTGGGATAATGAAAAACGGGGAAAAGATCATCGTAGCGGTTGTCCTTTCTACATTGGTTGTATTGCTCGCGATCGTTGTCATATTTGTCGTCATGCCAATGCTTTCTGCTGCCAACAAAAACATCCAGGACAGTTCAGGAATTCACGTTAATCCCATTGAAGGGCTCATTCTTGACTTTATCATGGGTGCCGATGTCTCTATGCTTCGCCAGATCGAACTCAGCGGCGGGAAGTATTACGTCAATGGAGTCGAGGAGGATTGCTTGAAGATCCTCAAAGATCACGGCGTGAATTGGATCCGTCTCCGCATCTGGGTCAACCCGATCGATGAGAATGGGAAATGGATGGGCGGCGGGAACAACGATCTATCAAAGACTGTTGAGATCGCTGCTCGGGCCAAAAAGCTCGGTCTCAAGGTTCTAATCGATTTCCACTACAGCGACTGGTGGGCTGATCCCGGTACCCAGACCAAGCCGCGTGCTTGGGAGAACCTGAACCCGGAAGAACTGCAGAAAGCCGTTTATGATTACACCGCCAGTGTCATCCAAGCTCTCGTCGCCCACCACGCTACACCAGATATGATCCAGCTCGGGAACGAGATCAACGGTGGCATGCTCTGGCCGGATGGCAAGATCTGGCAGCAAGAGAACGAAAAGATCGGAGGCTTTGATGGCCTTGCCGCCTTGTTGAAGCAGGGCATCCAGGCTGTCCGGGACAACGATCCGCCCGCCAAGAGTGAGGCCAAACGGATCAAGATCATGATCCATCTTGCCAATGGAGGAGACAACAGCCTCTACCATACTGTCTTCGATGGTCTCACAGAACGAGGGGTTGAATACGATGTGATCGGCCTGTCTTACTACAGCTACTGGCATGGGCCGATCGCGGACCTGATCAGCAACATGAACGAGATCAGTGCACGCTATAACAAGCCGGTCATCATCGCTGAGACCGCCTACGCCTTTACAGTAAAGGCTGGCGATGCGCAGAGCAACCTCTTTGGGGATGGCTTGCAGGAACTTGGCGGGTACGAGGGCACCGTGCAGGGACAGGCCACTGCCATGCGGGATGTGATGGCGGCCGTGGCGCAAGTACCGAACGGCAAGGGCTTGGGCATTTTCTACTGGGAGCCCGAATGGATCCCGGTGGGAGGTGCCGGCTGGAAGACAGGCGAAGGGGATACCTGGGAAAACCAGGCTATGTTCGATTTCAAGGGAAATGCACTGCCATCCTTGAACGTGTTCCACCTGGTCAGACCCGAAGAGGGCGGCAAGTTTGTCCAGGCCAAGATCGTGGAACTTGTACCGGCGAGTGCCAAGGTGCCCCTGGAAGGGATTCTCCAACCCCCGGCCACCGTGGGTGCCAAATTCGACGACGATTCCATCCGCAAGATACCGGTCTACTGGGGAACCTTCGACCCGGCGATTACCAAGGATCCGGGAAAGTATGTCATCAACGGCACGGTGGAGGGCACGGATCTGAAGGCAGCACTCGAAGTAACTGTCAGTTATACGCGGAACTATGTAACGAATCCGGGCTTTGAGACCGGTGACCTCACCGGCTGGACCGTGGATGGAAACACGGAAGCAGTGAATATCAGCAACGAGGTCTCCAACGTTTACCAGGATGTTTACGCCATGCACTACTGGCTGGGGAAGCCCTTCCATTTCACCCTTTCCCAGACCATTACTGGCCTTGTTGACAACAACTATTCCTTGAGCTTGTGGATCCAGGGCGGCGGCGGGGAGAAAGTGCTGCAACTTTTCGCCAAGGATTGCGGTGGGGAGACCAAGACGCTTGATATCATCAATACAGGCTGGCAGAAGTGGACCAACCCGACCATCAAAGGAATTCAAGTCGCAGGCGGGAAGTGCACAATCGGCCTGACCCTCGACTCGGATGCTGGAAGCTGGGCATTCGTTGATGAGATGGTTTTCTTCCCGGACAAGGGAGGAACGGTAAAGTAAAAGCAAGCTGGATATGATGTTTTTAGGGAGAGGAGCGACAGATTAGGGGAAAGCGGAGTGAAGGGATAACTTCCAGAGAGGGCAATTGGGATTATCATTTCTGAATCACAAAAAACAGCTAACTCGTGGGAAAAGGGGAACATCCTTCTCTCGGAGAAAATCGAGGTAGCTGTTTTTATTGCAAAAGAAAATGAGGAGATTAGCGGATGAAAGTTGTTACACCTGAGTGGGTCAAAGATGCCTTTTTTTATCAAATATTTCCCGATCGGTTTGCAAAGAGCCGCAAGCAACGATCCGACCTTCATTTTGAGACCTGGGATAGCAAGCCTACAACCCATGGATTCAAAGGTGGTGATCTTAGGGGTGTGATTGAGCATTTGGATTACCTCCAGGATCTGGGGATTAATGCCATTTATTTCAATCCTATCTTTGCTTCGGCTGCCAACCATCGCTATCACACCTATGACTATTTCAATGTCGACCCGATCTTGGGAGGGAATGAAGCATTTCGTGAATTGCTGGAGGCTTGTCATAAGCGCAATATCCGGGTGGTGATCGATGGAGTATTTAACCATACCAGCCGTGGTTTTTGGCAGTTCAACCACACTCTCGAAAACGCCGGAGATTCGCCTTACAAGGATTGGTTCTTTTTCAATCCAGATCGGTTGAACCGAAAAAAGAATTTTGGTGCATATCCTACTTCTGAGGAGCAGATGTTATTGAATAAGGGGATGGATGCCATGGATGCCATTGGTTACCGAGCCTGGTTCAACTTGCCGGCACTCCCCAAGCTCAATATCCGGAATCAAGGAGTCAGGGAATTCATCTTTAGTGTTGCAGAATATTGGGTGAAATTCGGTATCGATGGATGGCGATTGGATGTACCTAACGAAATCGACGATGACGCCTTCTGGTGTGAATTCCGCACACGCGTAAAAAAAATCAACCCTGAAACTTACATTGTTGGGGAAATCTGGAATGAAGCCCAACGCTGGTTGAAAGGAGACCAGTTCGATGCGGTGATGAATTATATGGTCACTGCATCCTTATTGGGTTTTCTAACTTACGACCATATGGACCCCAGTTTGTGGCATGTCGGTGATTATGGAAAATATCTCGGTCCCTATCGAGCAGATGGATTCGTCAAGAGGCTGGAGACGATCCTCGGGTTGTATGATCCCCAGATTAATCAGGTACAACTGAATTTACTCGATAGTCATGATACACCCCGGTTTCTCACGAGCGTTGGACATGAAAAAGCAGCGTTGAAAATGGGATTGCTTTTCCTTTCTACTTATGTCGGTACCCCGTGTGTCTATTATGGCGATGAGATAGGACTGGATGGCCGGGCTGACCCGGATTGCAGGAAATCCTTCCCTTGGGAGCACAGCCGTTGGGATATGGATCTTCTTGGATATTATAAGAAATGCATCCGGTTGAGAAAAGATCATTCTGCTTTGCGCCGGGGAGAATTCTGCGTTTTACTAGCTGAAGGTGAAATCCTCGCATTTTGTCGTTACAATGCCGAAGAGCGGATAATTGTAGTTTTGAATACTGACCGGAAAAGTAGAAATATCAAGGTTCAACTCCCTCCCGAAATGAAACCAAAAGACGGGTTCTCTTTGTTGTTCGACTCGACGCACTACCAAAGCGAAGGGGAGGTGCTTGAGATCACAATCCCAGCACGTTCCGGGAATGTGATCATCGGATAAAACCATGCATCAACATCGGGGGAATCTTATCTTCCTTTGATGGAGTAAAATGGTGTTCCAATGATATCCATAATTCGGGCTTCACTCTGTCCGTGCGAGCCATTAACTCCTTTAGTGGAGAACAGATCATTTGGTTGGCACTTGGAATGACGGATTTGAAATTTATCCGAGTAAAAGGTAAGCGATGAAACGAAAGAACATCTTCCTTGTCTTCCTGGCGGTAGTCCTGGCTGCATGCAACCTGGTTCCGACTGTTCAGACTCCCACGCCCACTCCGGCACCTGTTATACCTCAACCCGTGGCACCGATCATTGGGTTGCCATCCGCTACAGATGGTTACCCTTGGTGGAATAACACAGTTTTCTATGGAATATTTGTGCGTAGTTTCTATGACAGCAATGGGGATGGAATTGGCGATTTCAACGGAATTGTCCAGAAGCTCGATTATCTTCAGACCCTGGGGGTCACCGGGCTATGGCTGATGCCCATTAATCCTTCTCCTTCCTATCAC
>Ga0105152_10000067_pt1 | contig 23264 bp, 27 predicted proteins | sample LakBais05cmmetaG_FD_81534 | JGI IMG/M metagenome (GOLD analysis project Ga0105152, IMG submission 81534) | Lake sediment microbial communities from Lake Baikal, Russia to study Microbial Dark Matter (Phase II) - Lake Baikal sediment 0-5 cm | ecosystem: Environmental > Aquatic > Freshwater >...
CGACGAAGATCGACGCCGTCTTGGGCGTGACGAAGGCTTACACGACGCGCATCGGATCCGGACCGTTCCCGACCGAAATCTTCGATGACCTCGGCAAGACCATCGCCAAGCGAGGCGACGAGTTCGGGGCGACCACGGGACGGCCGCGCCGGTGCGGCTGGTTCGACGCGGTGGCGGTCTCTTACGCCTGCCGGGTCAACGGTATCGAAAGGATCGCGGTCACCAAGCCGGACGTGCTCGACGGCTTCGAAGAGATCCTGGTCTGCACGGCCTATAAATACAAAGGAAGTCCGCTCTCGAGCTTCCCGACCGAGCCCTGGGTCCTGGAAAAGGTCAGGCCCGAATACCGCCGCGTGCCCGGTTGGAAAGAACCTCTCCACGGCCTTCAAGAGTTCGCCGACCTGCCTCAAGCGTTCAAGGATTACCTGCTGATCATCGAAGACCTCGTCAGGGCCGAGGCCGCTATTGTCTCCACGGGCGTCGAACGTGAGGAAACGGTCTTCCGGGACGATGGGGTGGACGGACTCCTGAACTTGGAGGCCATTCGGCGGAACGGCCTGTCCCGGACTTAGAAAGACATTTTGTTTCCGAAGACTTTCGTGAAGAAGAAGGACCGCTTGAGGCAATGGATCGAGATCGACCGCAAGGCGCTCGTCCATAATCTCCATCAATTCCAGAAGCTCATTGGCAAGGACGGACGGGAAATCATCACCGCGGAGCATCTGGCCTCTCTGGCCGGGACCATCAGCTATGAGATCCTGGCCCGGCTCAATCCGCAGACGCCCAGAATCGTGGTTTGAGAGTCTTGAAATTCCCCCGGAATCGTGGCATAAATAGAGGTCTCGAATTTCTTGACTGAACGTTAAAGGAAATCTTCGCCCAAGGAACGCTTTCGGAATGCAGCTCAAGGTCAAAACCAAGCTCGAGGTGCTCAAGGACATCATTCACGACCTTCACCGGCATGATCTACAAAGAAGAGAAGATCCTATTTCCGATGACCCTGGAGACCCTGGACGAACGCGATTGGGCGCGGGTCAAATGCGGCGAAGAGGTTGTCGGCTATGCTTGGGTGACGCCTGGCGCCGAGTAGAAGCCCTCCCAGCCATTTCCCGCAGAGGAGTTGAAAATGACGGACGATTCCAAACTTAGCCAGAAACTGAATCTCGACACGGGGGCGTTAACTCCCGAGCTCGTCAACCTGATCCTGAAGCACATGCCTTTGGACATGAGCTTCGTCGATGAGAACGACGCCGTCCTCTATTATTCGGACACGCCCGAACGGATCTTTTCCCGCAGCCCGGCCGTCATCGGGCGCAAGGTCCAGAACTGCCATCCTCCGGCGAGCGTCCACATCGTCGAGAAGATCCTCAAAGCCTTCAAAGCCGGAACGAAGGACACGGCCGAGTTCTGGATCACGCTACAAGGCCGGTTCATTCATATCCGCTATTTCGCTGTTCGCGACAAAAGCGGTGCTTATAAAGGATGTCTCGAAGTGAGCCAGGACGTGACGGCCATCCGGTCGCTCCATGGTCAGAAGAGGCTCCTGGACTGGGAATAAAGAAAAAGGAGGAACTTATGCCTGCCAAAGCCAAGACAAAAGCCAAAAAAGCGGCGAAGACCGTGAAGAAGACCGCGCTCAAGGTTAAAAAGGCCCCTGCCTTGGAATGCGGCGTGTGCGGCTACCGCGTTATCGTCGACCGGTCCTGCGGCTGCGCGGAGGAGCATGTCCTTATCTGCTGCGGGCTGCCGATGACAAGGGCCTAGAAGCGACACGCTGAGCCGGAAGCCCGCCCTCCGAAAATCGCTTTATAAAAGACCGTTTTTCATCTATCATACTATTACTATAAATTTTATAGGAAAGAAAGGATGGAGCGATGATTATCGCCGAGCTGGCGATCTTTCCAACAAGCGAAGGAACCTCGGTCAGCCGCTTTGTCAAGGAGGCCGTCCGCGTGATCGAAGAGTCCGGGCTGAAGAGCGAGACGGGCGGAATGTCCACGACCATCGAGGCGCCCGATCTGGCGGCGCTTTTCCGTGTGATCGGAGAGATCCATGATGTCTTGGTCAGGATGGGCGTGAAGAGGATTCACATCGATCTCCGCGTTGACCACCGGCTCGACAAGGAGGCGACGATCGAATCCAAGCTCAGGTCCCTCGGGAAGAAATGATCCGACTGGATCCGAACAAGGGAGAGGAACAATGACGGAGACGCACGGCTTTTCGCCGAACGCACTGCGGATTCTGAAGGCCCGGTACTTCATGAAGAACGAAAAAGGCGAATTTTTGGATAAAACGCCGCCTGACCTGTTCCGTCGCGTGGCTGCCCACATTGCCGAAGCGGAGAAAAATTCCACAGAGAGGCGCGCCTGGGCCCAGACGTTTTATGATGTCATGATGGCCCGCGACTTCCTGCCGAACAGCCCCACGTTGACCGGCGCCGGACGGGGCATGTGCCTGAGCGCCTGCTTCGTCCTTCCGATCGAAGACTCGATGGAGTCCATCTTCGAAACGGTGAAGGACGCCGCCCTTGTCCACAAAGAAGGGGGCGGGACCGGTTTCGATTTCAGCAAACTCCGGCCGAGAGGGAGTTTCGTCCGGAAAACCCAGGGCGTAGCCTCTGGTCCTGTTTCGTTCTTGAAGGTCATCGACTCCGCGACCGAGGCTGTGAAGCAGGGCGGGACGCGGCGCGGGGCCAACATGGGCATCCTCCGGGCCGACCATCCGGATATCGAAGAATTCATCCTGATGAAGAAAGACGGCAAGACCCTGGGAAATTTCAATATCTCGGTCGCGGCGACGGACGCCTTCATGGAGGCCGTCAAGAAAGGGACGTTTTACGCCATTTATGACCCGTATAAGAAAAAGGTCATCGATCGAAAAGACGCCCGCAAGGTCTTCCGGATGATCGTCGAATCGGCCTGGGCCATCGGCGACCCCGGCCTCATCTTCATCGACCGCATCAACCAGGGCAACCCGACGAAAGGGCTGGGCTCCATCGATGCGACCAATCCCTGCGGTGAACAGCCCCTCCATGCCTATGAGTCATGCAATCTCGGCTCGATCAACGTCGCGAATTTCACCGCGCCCGAAAAAAAGGACCTGTTCGGCTGGGACCGGTTCGGGAAGGTCATCGGTGTTGCGGTCCGATTCCTCGACGACGTCATCGACGTCAATACATACCCGATGCCCCAGATCGAGGCGATGTCGAAGGGCAACCGCCGGATCGGGCTCGGCATCATGGGCTGGGCCGACCTCTTGATCAAGATGAAGATCAAATATGACTCCCCCTCGGCGCTGGCGTTCGCGGAGAGGCTCGCGTCTTTCCTCAGGACGAAGGCCGTGGAGGAGTCCCGCAAGCTGGCCGGCCTCCGCGGAAATTTCCCGAACATCGCCCGCTCCGTTTACAAAGGCAAGACCATGAGGAATGCCACGGTCTTTACCATCGCGCCGACGGGAACGATCTCCCGGATCGCCGGATGCTCGTCGAGCATCGAACCGGTGTTCGCTTTCGAATTTACGTCACACATTATCGACTCGGAGATCAAGGACCTCCACCCGCTCTACGAGGAATGGAAGAATCAGAATCCGGGAACAAAACACCCCGATTATTTCGTCACGGCCCACGACATCGCACCCGAAGGACATATCAAAATGCAGGCCGCCTTCCAGAAATATGTCGACAATTCGGTCTCCAAGACAATCAACCTTCCGCACGGAGCGACGCTCAAGGACGTGGAGAAAGCGTATCTGCTGGCCTATGACCTGGACACCAAGGGCATCACGATCTACCGAGACGGCTGCCGCGAAGACCAGGTCCTGATGAAGGGAGCGCCGGCCGAAAAACGCCTGCCCCAGGAGCGGCCGGACACCCTGACCTCGGTCACCGACAAGATCAAGACGGGATTCGGCAATCTCTATGTGACCATTACATACTTCAACCAGAAGCCGTTCGAGGTGTTCGCCAGTATCGGCAAGAGCGGCTACACGACGATGGCCGACGCCGAGGCGATCGGGAGGCTCGTATCCCTGGCTCTGCGGAGCGGGGTGGACCCGAAAGAAGTCGTGAACCAGCTTAAAGGGATCGGCGGCTCGGAGCCGATTTTTACCGAGGGCGGGCTCGTGACCTCGATCCCGGACGCGATCGCCAAGGTCCTGGAACGCCATTTCGGCGTGGTCAAGAACAATGCGAAGGATCTCTTCCAATCGATCTGCAGGATGTGCGGCGCCACGCTCCCCGACGAGAAGTGCCCGACCTGCCCGAACTGCGGCTGGAACAAGTGCTCCTGAGGATGTCGCCGCGGAGGGCGATGACGCTCAGTCTTTGATCTTTCTCACGGTGGCGTGGGATTCTCCGTTTTTTCCAGCTGTTGACTGACTTTTTCGGCGATCTGGAGCATGGGTGTGATGTCCTTATGCCCCTCTTTCAAAACGGCGCTGGGCTTCATGGCAGCCTCCTTTCAGCCTCTTAGACTATAACTACTAAGGCTATAGGAATAGTATAAATAGTTTCTGGAAAAGGTCCACTTTTTCTTATATAATAAAAGTGGATAAAATCTCAATGTGGGATTATATTGATTGCTTCAGCTAAGGAGTCACCGATGAAGGAAAAAGTCGAAGCCGCTTTGAATAAGATCCGGCCGGCGTTGATAGCCGACGGGGGGAACGTGGAGCTCGTCGAGGTGGACGACAAAGGCGTCGTGAAGGTCAGGTTGACGGGCGCTTGCGGCGGATGCCCGATGTCTCAGATGACGCTCAAGATGGGCATCGAGCGGATCCTTAAAAAAGAAGTCCCGGAAGTCAAAGACGTCATCGCCCTGTAATTTTCGCCGGAAGCGAACATGAAGAGAGTCTATCTCGATCACATCGCCGCGACGCCGCTCCATCCTGACGCCCTGGAGGCGATGCTTCCGTTCCTGAGGGAGCGCTTCGGGAACCCGCAGAGCATTCATTCGGACGGTCAGGTCGTGCTCGAAGCCGTTGAAGAGGCGCGGGAGAAGGTCGGGGATTTGATCAACGCTTCGGCCGGCGAGATTCTCTTCACCGCAAGCGGATCAGAAGCGAACAATATGGCCGTCAAAGGGTTGGCCCTGGCCAGCCGCACCAGAGGCACGCACCTCATTTTTTCGGCGGTCGAGCACCTGTCCGTCCTCAATGCAGCCAAGAGCCTGGAGAAATCGGGATTCAGGGCGACGCTCGTGCCGGTCGATAAAACCGGCCTCGTCGATCCCCGGGACGTTGAAAAAGCCCTGACGAAGGAAACGACGCTCGTTTCGGTCATGCTGGCCAACTCCGAAGTCGGGACGATCGAACCCATAGCCGAAATCGCCAAGATTTGCCGAGCGCGTAACGTGCTCGTCCACACGGATGCCGTGGCCGCTGCCGGGAACATCCCCGTAGATGTCAAGGCGCTCGGCCTGGATGCCTTGAGCCTGGCCGGAGACCAGTTTTATGGTCCGAAAGGAGGCGCGGCCCTTTTCTTAAAAAAAGGAACGCGCATTCTGCCGCTCATCGACGGCGGGATCCAGGAAGGCGGCCGCCGGGGCGGCACAGAGAACGTCGCGGCCATCGTCGGCTTGGGCAAAGCGGCCGAGATCGCCCTGGCCAGAATGGGCGAGAGGATGAAAAAAGTGCGCGCGCTCAGCGACATGCTGATCGAAGGCCTTCCCAAAAAGATCGACCATTGCGTCCTGACCGGGCATCGCGAGAATCGCCTTCCCCATCACGCCAGCTTCTGCATCGAGTTCATCGAGGGCGAGGCCATGCTCCTGAGCCTTGATATGAAAGGAATTGCGGCATCGAGCGGGTCGGCATGCACATCCAAGGCGCTCAAGGCTTCGCATGTGCTCCTGGCCATGGGCATGGATCACGCCCTGGCCCAGGGATCGATCGTCTTTAGTTCGCTCGAAAGCACCTCGGCTGAAGATATCGATTATCTGCTCGGTGTTTTCCCGCCGATCATCGACAGGCTGCGGAAAATGTCTCCTCTCTATACGAAATTTCTGGAGGAAAAGAAGAAATGATCTACTCCGATAAAGTCATGGACCATTTTTCAAATCCGCGCAACGTGGGAGTCCTTCCCGACGCCGACGGCGTCGGCCAGGTCGGCAATCCCGTGTGCGGCGATATGATGGCGTTTTATATCAAGGTCAAGGACAATCGCCTGACCGACATCAAGTTCCAGACCTTCGGCTGCGGCGCGGCCATCGCCGTGTCGAGCATAGTCTCCGAGATGGCCATGGGCAAGACGCTCAAAGAGGCCATGGCCATCACCAACGATAGGGTGGCCGAGGAACTCGGCGGCCTGCCCAAGAACAAGCTCCATTGTTCGAACCTCGGCGCGGACGCCCTGCACGAAGCCATCAAAGATTACCAGAGCAAGAGCCAGGCCGGCGCCAGGGAAGCAGCGGTGGCCGCATCCCCGACGCACGATGTCCACGATGAGTCCTGCTCCTGCCCCTACTGCGACGGCCCGCTCGAGGGCAGGGAAGAAGTCTGTTCCTGTCATCACTGCGACATCGAGCTCATGGAATGTCCGGAATGCGGGAAATACACGAATAAAGCGGAAGAAACCTGTGTCAGCTGCGGCGCCAAGATCGTGAAATAAACGGCCATGATCGAGGACCTGGATAAGGGAGCGCTCTCTCAAAAGATCCGGGAGCTCAAGAAGAAGCGGAACGCGATTATCCTTGCCCATAACTACCAGATCGGCGAGGTCCAGGAAACGGCCGATTTCATCGGTGATTCCCTGGAGCTGAGCCAGAAAGCGGCGGCCGTGGACGAGGACGTCATCGTCTTCTGCGGGGTTCATTTCATGGCCGAGACCGCGTCGATTCTCTCGCCCCAGAAGACCGTCCTCCTCCCAGACCTCCACGCCGGCTGCCCCATGGCTGATATGGTCACGGTCTCGGAGCTCGTCGAGTGGAAAAAACGATGGCCCGGCCGGCCGGTCGTCTGCTACGTCAACACCTCGGCCGAGGTTAAGGCTGAATGCGACATCTGCTGCACCTCTTCGAACGCCGTCAAGGTGGTCGAAAGCGTTCAAGGACGGGAAGTCTTGTTCGCGCCCGACAAGAACCTGGCGGCATGGACGGCGCGCCAGACAAGCAAGACGATCATTGCCTGGGACGGCTACTGCTACGTCCACAACAATATTCTGGCCCGGGACATCCGGGAGAAAAAGAAAATGTTCCCCGAGGCTGAGGTCTGGGTCCATCCCGAGTGCCGGCCCGAAGTCATCGACCTGGCCGATAAGGTCCTGTCCACGGGGAAGATGGTCAAGGAAGCGAGGGTGACCGAGGCCCGAGATATCATCATCGGCACAGAGGCCGGGATCATCTATCGGCTGAAGAAGGACAATCCCGAAAAGAATTTCTATCCAGCCCATGATATGGCCTTTTGCGCCAACATGAAAAAGATCACCCTGAAAAAGGTTTACCTGGCCTTGGACCAGATGATCCATCGCGTCGAGGTCCCCGCGGACACCGCCGACAGGGCTCGGGGAGCGATTGAAAAGATGGTCAGACTCTAGAAGGAGGAATAATGTGAAGAAGATGTCCAATTCCGAGGGAAATAGGGGAACATAAAAGAATCCGTGGCAGATGAGAAATGGAGGGAAGCATGACGATCGACGCTTCTTTGAAGCCCCCTGAGATCCTGGCCGTGGCGGTCAGGTCCGAGATGGACGCCGCAGCGCTCTATAATCATCTCCGCGGCCGGGTGAAGAACGAGATCCTGATCCAAAAGCTCGAGTTCCTGGCGAACGAAGAAACGCGCCATAAGGCCATTCTCGAACGATTGTTCGCCGACAGGTTCCCCGGACAGAAGCTTCAGGTTCCCGAAGCGTCGTCCGGGCCGGTCAAGAGCGTCCCTGTCGATGAGACGACCTCGGCCCTGGACCTTTTCAAGCTCGCCATGGAGAAGGAGAAACAGGCCGAGGAGTATTATAAAGAGTCCAAGAAAAAGATCGAGGACCCTAGCAGCCAGAAGATCCTGGATTATCTGAGCCGGGTCGAGCGAAGCCACTAGTTCATGCTCAAGTCCGAGATTGACCTGCTTGAGAAATTTCCCGAATATTTCGACGTCGAGGATTTCCACACCGGCCAGGACCTGTTCCACGTCGGGCCGTGAAAAATGGACAATCTTAAAGACCGCGTCGTCAAGATCATCGGGATCCTCGAAAGGGAATATCCGCACAGCCGGACCGCTCTTGCCTTCGAAATCCCGCTCCAGATCCTGGTCGCCACGATCCTTTCCGCCCAGTGCACCGACGAGCGGGTGAACCGGCTCACGCCGGCCCTATTCAGGAAATATCCGGACGCCGAAGCGTTCGCCAAGGCAGACCGGGCCGAGCTCGAAAAGGACATCCGGCCGACGGGTTTTTTCCGCAACAAAGCCAAGTCCATCATCGGCGCTGCGGCCATGATCGTGAGCGATTTCGGGGGGCGCGTGCCGGACACGATGGCCGAGCTCATTCGGCTTCCCGGAGTCGCCCGGAAGACCGCGAACATCGTCCTCTCGTCGGCATACCGAAAGGCCGAAGGGATCGCCGTAGACGTCCATGTCAAGCGGCTCTCCGGACGGCTGGGCCTGAGCAAACAGGAGGACCCGGAGAAGATCGAGCGCGACCTCATGGAGATCGTCCCCAAAAAGCATTGGCTGGATTTCAACTACCTGCTGGTCAATCATGGCCGGAAAACCTGCCAGGCCCGCAAGCCCAAATGCCCGGAGTGCAAGCTGGCTAAGCTCTGTCCCTCGGCCGTTATTTAGATCATTCGTTTCCTAAATCGGTGTATAATTCGATGACGGAAGCCGAATTCCAATATGATCAAAGAGGCGAGGCTCTATAAGGCGCTCGAGGCCGGACGGGTCGAGTGCGCCCTCTGCGCCCACCGCTGCCAGATCAATCCGGGCAAATTCGGCGTCTGCGGCGTCCGGGAAAACCGCGACGGCAAGCTCATGAGCCATGTCTACGGTGAAGTCATCGCCGCCCATGTGGACCCCATCGAGAAAAAGCCCTTTTTCCATTTCCTGCCCGGGACGACGTCGTTCTCGATCGCTACGGTCGGCTGCAATTTCCGCTGCCCGTTCTGCCAGAACTGGGAGTTATCGCAAGCCTCGAAAAAAGATAAATCGGGCGGCCGCGGATATGCCCTCTCACCCGAGGATGTCGTCCGGAACGCCCTGGATCAAGGCTGCCGAAGCATTTCTTACACTTACACCGAGCCGACCATCTTCTTCGAATACGCCTACGACACGGCCGTGCTGGCCAAGAAGTCCGGCCTCGCGAACAATTTCGTGACCAACGGTTTCATGACAGCCGAAGCCCTCGAAACCATCCAACCCTACTTGGACGCGGCCAACGTGGACCTCAAGGCTTTCCGCAACGAGACTTATAAAAAGGTCTGCCGGGCCCGGCTGGAGCCCGTCCTCGATTCCATCCGCCTGATGCGGAAGCTCGGCATCTGGGTCGAGATTACGACGCTCGTCGTTCCGGGCATGAACGATGGCGAAGAAGAGCTGAGGGATATCGCCCGGTTCATCGCCGGCGTCGATCCCGACATTCCCTGGCACATCAGCCGCTTTCATCCGGATTATAAATACACGGATGCGAAACCGACGCCGATCGAGACGATGCGCAAGGCCTTCACGATCGGCAGAAAAGAGGGACTTCGCTACGTGTATATCGGCAATGTCATGGGCGAAGGGGATTTCACGCTCTGTCCGAAGTGCCTAAGGCCGCTCATTCAACGCCGCGGATTCTGCGTCGAGGATAACAGGGTCCAGGACGGCCGGTGCCCTTACTGTAAAGCCCCCATTGCCGGCGTTTTCTGAAACCGCGAAGCTTTTATATCAAAAACAAAAACGAGTATCAAATGTGCTATATTATTAAATCATGCAGAAATATAGGATTTTGCCCCATACCGCCGACGCCAAATTCCAAGCCTTCGGCGCGTCGCTCGAAGAGGCGTTTGCCAATGCCGCCCTGGCCACAGCCTCCCTGATGTGGGATTGGGGGGAGGCCAAGAATACGCATTCTTTTCCGGTCAGCGTCCAGGGGATCGATCTCGAGCAGCTCCTCTATCGATTCCTCGAGGAGATTCTTTTCCTTCTCAACACGAAGAAATTTCTCCTGGGCTCGATCAAAGACCTGAAGATCGAAAAGATCGACGGCGTTTACCGGCTGGAGGCCGTCTTCTGGGGCGATGAATTTCAGGATCATTACGAGGTCTTCGGCGACGTCAAGGCCATCACCTATAATGAAATGAAGATCGAGCAATGCGGCGACCGCTGGACGATCCAGGTCGTGGTGGATATGTGAGGTCGGGCCATGGAACTCAAAAGGATAAACGACAACACCTGGGAAATTCCCAAGCACGGCGAGATGAAAGTCCCAGCCCTGATCTATGCTTCACGGAAGCTGCTCGACGCGATCCGGGGCGACCTGACGCTCGAGCAAGCGAAGAATGTCGCCTGCCTCCCCGGCATTCAGCGGATGTCGTACGTCATGCCGGACGCCCATCAGGGCTACGGATTTCCGATCGGAGGTGTGGCCGCGTTCGATCTGGAAGAAGGCATCATTTCGCCGGGAGGCGTCGGCTACGACATTAACTGCGGCGTCCGTCTCCTCCGTACGGATTACATCGAAAAGGACGTTACGGCGAGGCGGAAAGAGCTTCTGGCTGAAATATTTAAAGAAGTCCCGGCCGGGGTCGGCAAGGGAGGGGTGACCAAGCTCAGCCAGAGTGTCCTCAAAGAGATTCTGGTCAAAGGTGCGGGATGGGCGGTTGAGAACGGATACGGCACAAGCAACGACCTGCAGATGACCGAAGAGCAGGGGCGGATGAAGGACGCCGACGGGACTTATGTCTCGCACCGTGCCCTTGAACGCGGCATCCCTCAGCTCGGAACGCTGGGCGCCGGCAATCATTTTCTTGAGATCCAGAAAGTTGACCGGATTTATGATGACGACGTGGCGAAAGTTTTCGGAATTGATGCCGAAGGCCAGATCCTGGTCATGATCCATTGCGGGAGCCGGGGTCTCGGCCACCAGGTGGCCTCGGATTACATCCAGTCCATGGAGAATGCGTTCGGCATCAAGGGCCTGCCCGACCGCGAGCTCATCCACGCTCCGATCAAGTCATCCCAGGGCCAGCAGTACTATCGATCCATGTCCGCCGCCGTGAATTACGCTTTCGCCAACCGGCAGATGATCGCCCACTGGGTCCGTGATGTTTTCAAGAAAGTCTTGGGGAGCTCGCAGGGGATGCGTCAGGTCTATGATGTCTGTCACAACGTGGCCAAGATCGAAAAGCATACCGTCGAAGGCCGGGAGAAAGACCTCTGCATCCACCGTAAGGGGGCGACCCGAAGCTTCGGCCCGGGGAGGATCGAAATTCCCGAAGCTTACCGCGCCGTCGGACAGCCTGTGATTATCCCCGGAAGCATGGGGACCGCCTCCTATATTCTGCTGGGAACGCCCGAGGCCGAAGGGCTGAGCTTTTCCTCGACGGCCCACGGCGCGGGGCGCCTCATGTCCCGCCATGAAGCTATCCGCCGGTTCCGCGGGGAGCAGATCCGCGATGATCTGGCGAAAAAGGGGATCGAGCTTCAGTCCACGAGCTGGAAGGGTATCGCCGAGGAAGCGCCGGCGGCCTACAAAGACGTGGATGAAGTCGTCCGGGTTTCCCATGAGGTCGGCATCGGCCGCCTCGTCGCCCGCGTCGTGCCGGTCGGCGTCATGAAAGGTTGAGCACAACTGCGATTTCCGGCTCATTTCTTTTACAAAATCAAGGAGGACACGGCCTGGGGCGGCCTTCGGCCGGAAAATCTCCCTGTAAGACTTCAAAACTTGGCCGAAGATCATAGACGTTTACCCCGGCCCTTGATGACTTCAGTCCCCCGGATTACGGTCAGCTAAACTGACCCTGTAGCCGGGCGAAACAAACAATGGCCGTATTCCATCTCTCGTCCTCAACACGGCGCCGATGATCTTTCCTTCATGAAAAAGGGGAGACCAATGGCCTTTTTCATTTAAGGACGAGCTTGAAAAACCTTCTTTTGCCGATCTTGAGGATTGATTCCCGGCCCGTCAGTTCGACTATATATCCGATGTCATCGATCCGTTTGCCATCAAGATAAACGCCACCCTGGCTAATAAGCCGTTTAGCCTCGCCGCGGGATGAGGCGATTTGATTTTGGACGAGAAGATCGATGATGGGTCTTTTGTCTGAATCTTTGCCGGAGTCAGGAGGTTGGATGACGATCTCTTTGATATCCTCCGGAATCTCTTTTTTCTTAAACACCCGGTTAAACTCGTCGGCAGCTTTTTCGGCTTCGACTTTTCCCCAGAAATCGGCGACGATCGACTTCGCCAGGTTCACTTTCAGGTCGCGCGGATGGGCGCGGCCGGCCTCAGCGTCCTTTTTCCACTTGTTGATTTGAGCCAGGGGGAAGTCCGTCAGCATCTCATAATATTTGAACATCAGCGGATCGGAGATGGACATGATTTTGCCGAAGATCTCGTTCGGCGGCTCGGTGATGCCGACATAGTTGTCGAGCGATTTGCTCATTTTCTCGACGCCGTCCAGACCTTCGAGGAGCGGCAGGGTGATGACGACCTGGGGCTCCTGCCCGTATTCGCGCTGGATCTCGCGGCCGACGAGCAGGTTGAATTTTTGGTCTGTGCCGCCCATCTCGACATCGCAGCGGAGAGCGACGGAATCGTAGGCTTGATAAAGCGGATACAGGAGCTCATGGATTGAGATCGGCTGTCCGGCTCTGTATCTCTTCGTGAAGTCGTTGCGCTCCAGGATGCGGGCGACGGTGTATTTCGCGGCGAGGCTGATGACGTCAAAGCTCGTCAGAGCGCCGAGCCAGCGCGAGTTGAAATCGATGATCGTTTTGACAGGGTCGAGGATCTTGAAGACCTGGGCTTTGTAGGTTTCAGCGTTAGTGGCGATTTCTTCGCGGGTCATGGGAGGGCGGGTAGCCGAGCGACCCGAGGGGTCGCCGATAAGACCCGTAAAGTCGCCGATGAGAAACACGACATCGTGCCCCATGTCCTGAAAGTGCTTCATTTTACGGAGAATAACTGTGTGCCCGAGGTGGATGTCGGGCGCCGTGGGGTCAAAGCCGACCTTGACCTTGAGGGGCTTTTTCTCCCTGAACGAGCGGACAAGTTTGGCTTTGAGCTCGCTCTCTTGAATGATCTCGAGGCAGCCTTTCTTCAGGATTTCAATTTGTTCATCAACGGGTTTCATGGCTTCATTATATTAAGAGCGGGGCCGAAATTAAAGAATAAAAACGCAGCGGCCGCGGACCTCGAGCTTTCCTTCAAAGAACAACCGCACGGATTCGGGATAAATCTTGTGCTCTTCAACGAGGATCCGGGCGGCGAGCGTTTCCTCGGTGTCGTCCTGCATCACGGGGACGACGGCTTGAAGAATGATCGGGCCCATGTCGACTTCCGCCGAGACGAAATGGACCGTGGCGCCCGAAAATCGCACGCCCCAGTCGATCGCCTTCTGCTGAACGTGAAGCCCAGGGAACGAGGGCATCAGGGCCGGGTGGATGTTCATGATCCGGTTTTTGAATTCGTTACAGAACATGGGCGTCAGGACTTTCATGTAGCCGGCGAGGCAGATGAGATCGACGTTCCGTTTCCGGGCTTCGTGGATGATTTCCTTGTCGTATTCTTCTTTCTCGGCGTAGAGCTTGGGGTTGATGTAGAGCGTCTCGAGTCCCCGTTTTTTTGCGATCTGCAGGCCGGCGGCATCCTCTTTGTTGCTGAAGACCAGAGCGACGTCGGCGTTAATCCGTCCGTCGAGGATCGCGTCGTGGATCTTCATAAAATTCGAGCCGCGGCCCGAGATCATGACCATGATCCGTCCGTGCTTTTTGGGGTTTCGGAAAATCTCTTCGGCCATGGGTCCTTCCTTTTTATTTATTTTACAGTGAAATTTCGAGGGATGGCCTCTTTCCACTCTTTATAGACTTCCTCGACCGGGACATTCACGAGCGCTTTGCCTTTGAGGCTGATCCGGAACTTTTTCCCGCCGACTTTTCCGACCGCCGCGGCCTTGACGCCTTTTTTCCCGGCCAGGGCGAGGAGCTTTTTCAATTTTGATGATTTCGCCGTCACCAGAATCCGGGACTGCGTTTCTCCGAAAAGCAGCGCATCCGGCCGTCCTTCGTCGTTCAAATCGAGCTCGCATCCGATTTTTTTTCCGCTGAAGAATCCGCATTCAGCAGCGCAGACCGCCAACCCGCCTTCGGAGAGGTCATGGGCCGATTCGAGGAATCCGGCTTCAGCGGCTTCGAGGCACAATTCCTGGACGGCTTTTTCTTTGGCGAGGTTGATCGCCGGCGGGTTCCCGTCCTCTCGGCCGAATTGAATCTTAAGATATTCCGATCCGCCCAATTCCTCTTTGTTCTCGCCAAGCAGGACGACCGCGTCGCCTTCTTCTTTAAAGCCGGGCGTGACGACTTTGTTGATATCCTTGATGAGGCCGACGATGCCGAGGACCGGCGTGGGATAGATCGAAACGCCTTCCGTGACGTTATAGAAACTGACGTTCCCGCCGGTGACCGGAATTTCGAAAGCCTTGCAGGCTTCGGACATTCCCTCGACCATTTCCTTAAACTGTTCCATGACCTCTGGTTTCTCGGGATTGCCGAAGTTCAGGCAGTTGGTGACGCCGACCGGGCGGGCGCCGACACAAGCAAGATTTCGGCAGGCTTCGGCCACAGCGATGATTCCGCCCGCCCTTGGATTGAGATGGGCGTAAAGCGAATTTCCATCCAGGGTCACGGCCAGCGCTTTCTTCGAATCTTTGATTCGCAGCACCGATGCGTCGGCGCCGGGAAGAAGAATCGTATTCGTCTGGACCATGTGGTCGTACTGCCGGAAAACCCATTCCTTATTGGCGATGGTCGGAGAAGCCACGAGGTTCATAAGAATTTTATTGAAGTCCTCGGGAATCGGAATTTCCCGGATGTTGATCTCTTTTCTCGGCTGGGCGGGAGCCGCGTAAGGCCGCTCGTAAATAGGGCAGAGATCCACGATCGCCGAGACCGGGATATCGACCACGACCTCGCCGTGGAACCCGACCCTCATTTGTCCGCCTTCGATGACCTTGCCGATCTCGACCGCGTCCAGGTCCCACTTGGCAAAAACGTCTTTGACCTCTTTGACCTTTTCCGGCTTGGCGACGATGAGCATCCGCTCCTGCGATTCCGAGAGCAGGATCTCATAGGGCGTCATGCCCTCTTCGCGCTGCGGAACCAGGTCGAGGTTGATCTCGATGCCCGTGCCTGACTTGGCCGGCATTTCCGAGCTCGAACACGTCAGCCCGGCCGCCCCCATGTCCTGGATGCCGACGATCAAGCCTTTGTCCATGACTTCGAGGCAGGCCTCGAGGAGGAGCTTTTCCTTGAATGGATCGCCGACCTGGACATTCGGCCGCTTGTGCTCGATCTCCTCTCCGAATTCCTGCGAGGCCATCGTCGCCCCGTGGATGCCGTCGCGGCCGGTCTTTGAGCCAACGTAAAGGACTCTGTTGCCGATGCCCTCGGCCTTGGCGTAGAAGATCTTGTCCTTTTTGGCGATACCCAGGCAAAAAACATTGACGAGCGGGTTCAAAGAATAGCAGTCATTGAAATAAACCTCGCCGCCGACCGTGGGCACGCCGATCGAGTTTCCGTAGGAAGAAATACCCGAGACGACGCCATCCATGACCGACCGGTTCTTGGGCGATGCGAGCGGGCCGAACCGGAGCGAATCGAGGAGCGCGATCGGCCGGGCGCCCATGGTGAAGATGTCGCGGAGGATGCCGCCGACACCGGTCGCCGCGCCCTGGAACGGTTCAATGAACGATGGATGGTTGTGGGACTCGATCTTAAAGACGATGACCTGACCGTCGCCGATGTCGATAATGCCGGCATTCTCTCCCGGCCCCTGGACGACGTTTTTGCCCTTGGTCGGGAGCTGCTTGAGATAGAATTTCGAGCTCTTGTAGCTGCAGTGCTCGGACCACATGGCCGAGAAGACGCCGAGTTCGGTGAGGTTCGGCTCGCGGCCGATGAGCTTGACGATCAGGCCGTATTCGTCACGGGTCAGGTTATGGTTGTCGAGGTTCTTTTGATCGATCATCTATGCACCTTGTTTCGGGTTCGCAGAGGTATGCAGGCCCGATCAAAATTTCGAGATTATGGATTCAAAGATCACCCGGCCGTCCTCGCTCCCGAGGAGCCTCTCCGAAGCGCGCTCCGGATGGGGCATCAGGCCCATGACGTTCCCCCGCTTGTTCATCAGGCCGGCGATGCTGTGGAGCGAGCCGTTGACGTTGGCTTCCTCGGTCAGGCTGCCGTTCGCGCCCGAATACCGGAAGACGACCTGGCTGTTTTCCTCGATCTCTTTTAATGTCTCCGGCGGAGCGAAATAGTTGCCGTCGAAGTGGGCGATAGGAACCCGGAGGACCTGCCCTTTCTTGCCTTTGTGGGTGAAGCGCGTCCCTTCGTTCTCGAGGCGAATGGTGACAAACTGGCAGAGGAACTTCAAATTCTTGTTGCGAAGCATGGCCCCGGGAAGAAGGCCGAGCTCGAGCAGCACCTGGAAGCCGTTACAAATGCCGAGGACAACACCGCCCTTGTCGGCGAATTCGCCCACTTCCTGCATGAGAGGGGAGAAGCGGGCGATGGCGCCCGACCTCAGATAATCGCCGTAGGCAAACCCGCCGGGCAGGACGACGCAGTCCACGCCCTGCAGGCCATGGTCTTTATGCCACAGCCATGTCGTCGGCTGTTGGATGACGTTTTTTAAAACATGGAACGTGTCGAAATCGCAGTTGGAACCGGGAAAGATAACGACTCCGAATTTCACCTTCGTTATGCCTCGATAATCTGCCAGGTGAATTTTTCAATGATGGGATTGGCCAGGACCTTGTCCGAGATTTCCGGAATGATCTTTTCGGCGTCCGCCTTTGTCGCGCCGGCGAGGTCGATCTCGAAGACCTTGCCCTGCCGGACGTCCTTTATGGCCCTGTAGCCCAAGGTATGGAGGGCGTTTTTCACCGTCTGCCCCTGGGGATCGAGGACGCTGTCTTTGAAGGAGACGAGGATTCTAACTTTCATGGCCGAGGACCCTTTCAAATATGTAGTCGATCTTTTCAAGGTATGGCTTGAGCGAGAAGCATTCCTCGATTTCCTTGGGGGTGAGCGTCTTCCGGATGTCCGGATCGGCCAGCACGAGCTCCTTGAAATCAAGATTCTCATTCCAGGCCTTGAGGCTGTTCCTTTGGACGAGGGGGTAAGCCTCGTCGCGGACAATACCTTTCCGCGTCATGGCCAGGAGGACGCTCTGGGAGAAGATCAGGCCTCGTGTGGTCTGGATGTTTCTTTTCATGTTTTCCGGATGGACGCGCCAGTTCTTGATGATGTCGATCGTCTCAGTCAGCATGAAGTCGGCCAGGATGAAAGAATCCGGGAAGATTACGCGCTCGGCCGATGAGTGAGAGATATCCCGCTCGTGCCAGAGCGGGATGTTCTCAAGCGCGACATGGAGGTTGCCGCGGACGAGGCGGGCCAGGCCGGAAATCCGCTCGCAGCGGACGGGGTTTTTTTTATGGGGCATGGAGGATGAGCCTTTTTGGCCCTTGGTGAACGGCTCTTCAAGCTCGAAGACTTCGCTCCGCTGGAGGTGGCGGATCTCGACGGCGAACTTTTCGAGCGTCGAGGCGATGATGGCCAGCACGCTCATGACTTCGGCATGGCGGTCGCGTTGAAGAACTTGGGTTGAGATGGGCGCGGGCTTGAGCCCGAGTTTCTTCAGCGCATGGACTTCGACCCGGGGATCGAGGTGAATATAGGTCCCGACCGAGCCCGAGATCCGGCCGACGCTGATGACGTCGATGGCGTGCTCGACCCGGACGATGTGCCGCTTGATCTCTTCGAACCAGACGAGCACTTTGAACCCGAACGTGACCGGCTCGGCGTGGACGCCGTGCGTCCGGCCCATGCAGATCGTTTTCTTGTGCTTGAGCGCTTCTTTTTTAAGGAGCTTCTTGAGCTCGATGAGGCGCTTGCGGATCTTTTCGAGCGATTCGCGGATGAGGAGCGAGAGGGATGTGTCCACGATATCGTAGGACGTCAGGCCGAGGTGGATGAAACGGCTGTCCTCGCCGACCTTTTCCGCGACGGATGAGAGAAAAGCGATGATGTCGTGCTTGACGACGCGCTCGATCTCCTCGATGCGCTTGACGTCGAAGCCCGCTTGCGTCTTGATGCGCTTGAGGGCCGGGGCCGGGATCTTCCCCAGCTTGGCCCAGGCTTCGCAGATGGCGATTTCGACGTCGAGCCATTTGCGGAATTTGTTGTCCTCGGTCCAGACAACGCCCATTTCAGGATTGGTGTATCGTTCGATCATGGGAGAGGCTATCCTTTATATCTTAAAAAAGGGTAGAGAGAATCATATCAATAAAAATTGAGGCGGTCAACTTGAAAAAGGCGGGAAGATTGTGGACTTGGACTCGAAACTCGATGTCCAAGAAAGAGAGAATTCCGGAGACGCGCAGGGGATCGACGGATTCGGTGGTTTGCTCTCAAATTCTGTTAAATGCATAGGTTTGACCCCAAGGATTCGGTATAATCATTGTCTAATCCTACGAATGAGAATATGCAGACTCTCGCTGACGACAAGCTTATCGATCTGGCGAAATCCGGCCGTATCGAGGCCTATGCGGAGCTGGCCCGGCGGGTGCAGGAGAAGATCTATCACACGATCTTCGGGATGACGCGCAACCATGAGGACGCCGACGACCTGACCCAGGAAACATTCATATCCGCTTATAAGGCTTTAGGCAGCTTCAAGCAGAGATCGAGCTTCTACACCTGGGTTTACCGGATTGCCGTCAACCTGACACTCAATTTTTTGAAGAGAAAAGGCCGGGAGAAAGGCCGGGAGGGCTTCGAGGACAACACGTCGGTCTATGATAGGGTTGAATATGCGGCGATGTCGCCGGAAGGCGATTCGCTCAAAAAGGAGTTTAAGGAGATGCTCGAAGAGGCGATCGAGTCGCTTCCGTTAGCTTATAAGGCTGCGTTCAACCTGGTTGTCTTCCAGGGCATGTCCCACGGCCGGGCGGCCGAGGTCCTCGGCTGCGCGGAGAACACGGTCTCCTGGAGAATGCACAAGGCCCGGAAGATGCTCCAGGACCGGCTGAGGCCGCATTTATAAGAGGTGTGCCATGAGATGCAAAAAGATCGAAAAATGGGTTTCGGACGAAATAGACGGGAGTCTCTCTCGAAAAAAGCAGAGAATCCTGGCCGGCCATCTGGCGAATTGCGCCTCGTGCCGCGGCTATAAGCAGCGTCTTGAAAGACTCCAGGGTGAGGCGAAGAATCTGCCCCTGCCCGCCCTCGCTCCCGGATACTGGCAGGAATCGATCGCCAAGCTCAAAGCGAACCTCGAGAAGGCTAAACCGGCCGAACAGAAAGAGTTCAAATTCCGTCCCCGGCAGGCGCCCGCGTTTTTCCCGGGCAGGCGCTGGGCCTGGGCCGGAGCCGCTTCCCTCCTTGCCGTGGCCGCGGGACTTTATTTCATCCTGTTCCAGGCTAGGGTCCCGCTGGAAACTTTTCCGGTCGCCTTTGCCGACCAGGTCAACAGCCTATACGAAAAGATCGGCGACAACTCAGACCTCGAAGAGGAATTCAATTCTGTGCTCAAGGCGTCGATCAGAGAGGTGGCCGGAGAATCCGACGGCGAGGTCAAACACCTGCTCTACGGAAATTCCTTTTTCATAGAAAGCCTGTCCGATGAAGAAGTCCAGCTCTTGGACGCCGAGATCAGCAAAGTTTTAAATCTAAAGATATAGGAGGGAAGAAATGAGAGCCAAATATATCTGCCTGATTATGGCCTTTCTTGTCTTCTTGAGCGCGGTGGCCTTTGGACAAGGCCAGGGCAACGGCATGCAAAACCGGCAAAGAGTCCGCGAGAACCTGGCTACACTGAGGTTGCTCCGCCTGACCAAGGCCTTGGATCTATCAGAAGAGCAGGCGGCCAAAATCTTCCCAACAGTCAATAAAATCGAGAAAGATAAACTAAGGATCCAGAGAGACATGAGCGCGGACATTCGGGACCTCCGTCAGCTCGTCCAGAACGATCCCCTGAAAGAAGCTGAGATCATGGCCAAGATCAAGAGCGTAAAAGACGCCCAGCGGCTCATCCGGCAGAAGGACGACGAGCTCGAAACTTACCTCGAAAACAACCTGACCACGGTCCAGAAGGCGAAACACGTGCTCTTCCAGATCGAATTCTTCCGCTTTTTAGAGCAGAGCTTGGACCGCGTCCGTCAGGTGCGCAACAACCCGCCCCCGGCTCCGATCAAAAAAGACAAATAAGGACGGCTCTATCTTTTTACGAAAGACGTTTTCAAAACTTTTTGGACCCGTTGTTCTGATTCCGTCGCCGTGATTTCCAGATCATAATCGCCCGGCCGAAGATCGGGCAGGTTGATCTCCAGGACAAGCACGACCTTGTTGTTTCCGATCGCCTTGGAGTCGAGAAGGTTCGCCACGAGCAGGTCCCGGCCGCCGGAGGACGGCGAGGCTAAAAAAACATCCAGATCGACGTCGGGCGTCTGGTCGGCCTGAAATTCCACGGGCAGGACTGCCAGAATTTTTTTCGTCTCCGATTCCAATACTTTCACAAGGGGAGAGCAGCGCATCGGAAAGAGGGGATAGAAGTCCCTGAGCGATGGCGGCGGCTCCGCCCCTCCCTTAGCCGGAATCAATCTCAAAAACTGAGGGTCATGGCCGGGAATGAGCAGAAGCGGAGAATAGAATTTCATTCCCGAAAGCTCCGGCTTGGGAATGTTGAGGATCGATGTTCCCGCGGCAGCCTGTCCCGTGGTCATATCGCGCGCCACGAACCGCAATTCATATTCGCCGGGATTAAGAGAGGCCGCAGAATACGGATAAAAAACCTTCTGGTCATGGGGCGTCAGGTCGATCACCGCGCGGCCGGACCGGACGACCTTGCGGTCCTGGTCGAAGATGAACATAAAGAGCTCCGCCTTGCCCGGCGGAATGCCCCTCTTTTCGTCGACGGGCATTTTGGCCAGGATGACGCTGTTGGCGCCCTTTCCGTCCAGACAGAACAGACCCTCGACGGGTATGTCCGGCGCGCTCCGCGAAGCCGGCCGATCGCCATACATCAGATCGAAAAAATGGAGCTGTTTTTCCAGGTCGGAAAGCTCCGCGTACGGCTTGGGATTGTTATAACCTCCCTGGACGAACACGCGGCACTCCGGCCGCTTCACTTCGACCTTGATTTCGTGATAGCGGCCGTCCCATTGTTCATTGATGTAATAGCCTAAGACATAATAATTGCCGCTCAGCGTCTGAATGTTGTCGGCGATCGTCTGAACGTCTTTGATGTCGGCAAAGTACTGTCCTCCCGAAGCGGCGGCGAATTCCTTGAGCGGCTGCTCGGCGGCTTTCTGGGCAGGCATGTTGCCTGTGTAGGTCCAATTGTGCGTGTTGACCACGAAAACGGGAGTGTTGGACGCTGCGAATTCCCGGGCGATCCTCTTGTCGGCGCCCCGTTCGGTAAAAAAGACGAGGTTCTTCGTTCCGGGAATGTATTGCATGGCTTTGGCCAGCTCGGAGAAGTTCAGGTTAAAATCCCCGCGGGATCGGCCGAAAACGGCTTCCCCGGGAATCTGGACGGTCATCGAGCCGCCATATCCGAACGGTTTTTCTCCGCCTCCCTCGGAATCTCCGACGACCAAGGTGTCGCCGGGGAGCGGAGGCGCCTCCTTGGCCCGTTCGATCGCCTTGCGGATCTTCTGCTTATCTGAAGTGAGGTATTCCTCCATGTTCAAGCCCGTCATGGGCGCGTAATACAGAACGGCGACTTCATCCCCCGGCTGGAGCTTGGTCTCGACAAAATGGAGGGCCGCTTTTTTCGCGTTTGCGATCCCGGTGAAGTCGCTTCCCTGAACGTCGAGGAAAATGAAATATTTCCTGTTCATTTCTCTGATCGGTGTCGGGCCCAGGGTTGTTTCCGTCTTTTTCGGCATCCGGCCCGATTCTTCCAAACGATGGATTTCGAATTCGGTGATGGTCTTGAGTTCTTTATTGTCATAAAGGACAAAATTCTCTTTTTTGAGGTCCATCACCGGACGCCCGTTCTGGTCGAGCACCCGGACCGGGACAAGCTTGACCACGGCCGCGGCGTCATGCCGGGGGATTTTCTGGGCGGGATTTTGTTGAGCGGGGAAACACGGCAGAGCCAAGATCAGGAATTGGGATAAGGCGCGAAAGGCCGGCCGCATTTTGTTTGTCGACCGCCGTCCTTCATTTAATTTGAACATCCGTTTCCACCGTGAAGAATTTATATCGATCGTAGACATATTCGGCTTCGTATTTGATATGTTCTTTTCCGCTCATGGTGACGAAGACTTCCCGGATCGACTGGGCGCTCGGAAAGCGGATGCCGTTCTTGACGATACCGTACATGACCGTCCAGGCGATCTTTCTCTTGAGATCGCCGATGGGCGAGGCGACAGACTCCTTGTAATTGGCGATGGATTCCGGTTCCCATTCGATCCGGAGGATGCTCGAATCCTTTTCGTCGATCCAGATCCGTCCGAAACAATAATTTTCTGCGGTGACCTCGTTCGGTGAAGCTTTGATGACGATGGCGAGACGGCGGTCGATCTTTTCGGTGCCGAGGATCTCATACTGGAAATGCGGCTGCCAGAATCTGCTGAGAAATCCCACGGGACCGAAGACCAGGTATTTCGCCGACATCCTCAGCGTTTTCAGCTCGGCATCTTCTTCTTTCATCTTTTTCCCGTTCTCTTCGAGGAGGATTCTCTTCTCTTTGAGGTCCGGACCCTTTTTGATCATCTGGTAGTCATAAACGTAAGATTTTTTTTCGGTCTTATCGAGTCTCAGGTCTTCGACGGGCTTGAAGCCCCCAGGCAATCGGCTAAAGATAAACGTCTTTCTGAACGCGTACGTTTTTTCCTTGATGTTTTCCTGGCAGACGAAGTAAAGAGCCAAATTCTTTAATCTTTCGCAGTAATCACCCGTGGCTTCCAGGATTTTTGCGAGTTGGGCTTGCCGGGCGCTTTCTTTAACTTCTTGACTATAAAGATGATTCCAAGAGTTTAGGCTAAGAAAAATCGCACTCCAAAAAATAACGTTCGATTTCAGCCAGCCGCGGACCATTGGCCAGAAACTCCCTCTTATATAATACAATC
>Ga0105152_10000068_pt1 | contig 23257 bp, 15 predicted proteins | sample LakBais05cmmetaG_FD_81534 | JGI IMG/M metagenome (GOLD analysis project Ga0105152, IMG submission 81534) | Lake sediment microbial communities from Lake Baikal, Russia to study Microbial Dark Matter (Phase II) - Lake Baikal sediment 0-5 cm | ecosystem: Environmental > Aquatic > Freshwater >...
GGAGTTGAACCGATTGGCTATACTCGAATCCTTGCCAAACGGTGTCAGCTGAATTATTATGAGAGCAGGAATCTGTAGCTTAGGAAATCAGCACGCGAGTCTGAAACCGCCTGACGACGAACAACGGTGATAATATTGAATCCTCTCTTGCTCTTGGGTCTGGATATGCCGATCCAAACACCCTCGACAACAGCGCAGATAACTGGAACTCGATTCATGCCCGTCGATAATCAGCACAGACAATCCATGCCGCCCCTTCAAAGCCTTATTCCTCTTCAAGCGCGTATAGATTCTGTGAAGAGCAAAACGCAGTCCCTCCCCCTCGAGCCCAGCATACACTCGTCCCGTGGTGTCCGCGCTGGCCAAGTCCCCTTCCAACCATCGCCGCCAGAAAGGATTCCCCCGTTCTTGCTCTAAAGCATTCAAACTCCCCATCTGGGCGGCGATCATCAAAAACGCTCCCCCCACCACCCGCCGTAACTCGATCTGAGGCCGCCGGCGATGATCCTCGATCAGAGAAAAAAGCTCCCGGAGATCATAGACCTTCTCTCCATAAGTTAAAAATCGCCGGAGAATCGCTTAACCCTTCTTCCTGAGTCTCTTCCAGTAGGAGGAGGAAATCTGTTCCACAAACTCTTTGACGGTATGATAGTTTTTGACCCACTCTCTGACCATCTCTTCCTTCTCAGCGGGAATATAGAGCTGTTCCAACTTGCCATTTTTACCCCGGCTAAGGAAAAGGGCCAGATGCTTCTGTCCTCTGAGACATCGGCAGCGGGGCTTTCCACAGACTCGTTCTCGAACCGTCAATGTCCCTCGGATAAATTCCTTCCAACTGATATAGGGTTTGAGTCGGGAACGGCTTTCCTGCTCTTTTCGGGTCATCTGGGCACGCCGCATGGGGCGTCTCCTTTCTGGTATTATTATAATATACCAGAATAGGAGTATGTCAAGACCCAAATGGCGAATGCGAATCTGCCCCCCTGAAAATATCCAACCTTTTATAGAGGAATATCAGAGATTCTTAGTGGAACTTGCGGAATCGTTGTGCGTTAAAAATATGACAAAACATAAACCGAGTTTATTTCTCATTCTTTTAAGACCTTTAGATCAAACGGCTGCATTTCTCAAGGCCGGCTTCGAGGGCGAGATCAGGCGCTTGACAAAAAATGTCTTTCCGAATATTTTATAGAAACAGGGAAGTTTTTCAGTCGATCGTCTTTCAAAGGAGGTTCCATGAAAAAAAGAATCACGGTGTCCTTCGCGGCGCTCAGCCTCTTTCTCGCGGCCTGGCCGGCATTCGTTCTCGGATTGCAGTTCGAGAAATCCGAGTATGCGGCCCGGCGGAAAAACCTGATGGCCAAGATTCCGGATGGAGCGGCTATCATCCTGGGGGCCCAGACAATCACCGAGTACAATCCCTTTGTCCAGAACAACGATATGATGTATTTCAGCGGCGTCGAAATTCCCAACGCCATTCTGATCATCGACGGCAAGAACCGGGAAAGCGTACTTTTCTTCACGATCACGGATAGGGGGGCCAGGAGCGAGGGGATCAGCCTGGACCTTGTGAAAAATCCTCAAGAGGTGACCGGGATTGAAAAAGTCCTTCCCATCGAACAGTTCTCCTCCTATCTCTCCCGGTTGACCTCCCAGATGACGGTCTTCTACACGTCCTTCACGCCCGAGGAGCTGCAGAGGGAGGTGACCACCGGAAAATTCGGGACGCTGTCCACGAACCTGATGACGAACCCTTGGGATGGCCGCCTGACGCGCGAATTGCAGTTCGTGAAGAACCTCAACGAGCGGTTCGCCAAGATGCAGGTCAAGGACTGTTCGACGATGATCTGGGACCTCCGCATGATCAAATCGCCGGCGGAAATCGAGGTTCTCCGCAAAGTCGGCGCCCTGGGGGCCAAGGCCGCCACGGAAGTGGTGAGATCCTGCCGGGCGGGCACGTACGAATATGAGCTGTCGGCGATTTTCGAGTACATTTGCCGGAGAGCTTGGGGGGACATTGCCTACAATGTCATCATCAGCTCCGCCGAGAATCACCCCTCCCTCCATTACTACAAGCACGACCGCAAGCTGGTGGACGGCGACTTCCTCGTCGTCGACGCCGGGCCGGACCTGGGCTATTATGACGTGGACATCTCCTTCTCCTTTCCGGCGAACGGGAAATTCACGCCCCGGCAGCGGGAGATCTATGAGGCCTGTCTTGCCATGGAGAGGGAATGCCTGGCGCTCTATCGGCCGGGGGTCTCCGCCGACGAGGTCCGGGAGAAGGCGAGGGAGAACCTGATCAAAAAAGGCATCGACATGTCCAAGGATATCTTCAAGATCCGGAGCATGCAGGGAGGGGTCAGCCATTATGTGGGCATGGCCGTCCATGACGTCGGAGGGAGCCCACGGCAGGGGCCGCTCAAGCCCGGCATGGTGTTCGCGAACGATGTCTTCGCCGTCTTTCCGGAGGAAAACCTCGGGGTGCGGGTCGAGGACACTGTGGTCATCACGGAGAACGGATGCGAAAATCTGACCAAGGGCGTCCCCCGGGAGATCTCGGAGATCGAAGCGCTCATGAAGAAGCCCGGCCTCATCCAGATCCAGAAAGAAAAGGGGATATACTAGGAACGGAGGTATGCCTCCGGATCGCTCCCCGGTGCCTAAAAGGAGTTTCCACGTCAATGAAACGAAATTTCTTGGTTATCGGACTCTTTTTTCTTTCTTTGATTATCCTTAATTATTGTTCGCAGGGAAAAAAAGAAGCTGAAGAAGTCGCGAGAGGCGCCAATTATCAAGATCTCGTCACCTTGTCGACGGAGTTTCGTGAGTTCCAAAAGCCAAAAGTCGTGGAAGGTGTACCTGATTATACCGCCGCAGCCATGGAGACACAGAGGCGAGGATTAGAGAAATTCAAGGGACGGCTGAAAGCGATGGATTGCGGCTCCTGGCCGGTGTCCCAACAAGTCGATTACCATGTCGTGCGCGCCGAGATGAACGGGCTCGACTTCGACCATCGGGTTCTGCGCCCCTGGTCGCGCAATCCCTGCTTTTATACCGTCATCGAAACCGGCCCGACAGACGTTCCGGCCAGAGAGGGACCTGTAAACTATGGAACGCTCCTTCTCTGGAAGTATAAATTTCCTCTTGCAGACAAAGATGTCACAGAGTTCAGGATGAAGCTCCAAGCCATACCGAAGATGCTCGAGCAGGCTAAGGTGAACCTCACGGAAGAGGCGAAAGACCTCTGGTTTCTCGCCATCCGGAAGAAAAAAGTTGAGAGCGCCGCTCTGGCGGATCTCGCCAAATACCTGGCCGAGCATCATCCGGATTTGGCGCCTGATGCCGAAAAGGCCAAGACCGCGGCGGACGACTTCCGTTCTTGGGTCGAGAAGAAGCAGAGCACGATGACGGCGCGCTCCGGGATCGGGATCGAGAACTACAACTGGTACATGAAGAATGTTCATCTCGTTCCTTACACCTGGGGAGACCAACTGGCCATCATCGAACGCGAATTGGCCCGATCGCTAGCCGACCTGAAGCTGGAGGAGAACCGGAATCGCAAGTTTCCCAAGCTCGAGCCTGTGACGACCGAACAGGAATACCGGCGTCGGTTCAATGACGCTGTGGATTATTTCATCGAGTTTCTGCGCAGAGAAGAAATTTTCACCGTTCCCGATTATTTGTATGAATCTCTGAAGAGACCCGCCGTTATAGGAGATAGACGGCTCAAGGAGAGTTCATTCATCCCTCCCACCGGCTTTCGTGACTTCTTTACGCAGGTCGATTATCGCGACCCGCTTCCCATGCGATGTCACGGCACTCACTGGTTTGACTGGGCGAGAATGGTCTACGAGCCCCATCAAAGCCGGATCCGGCGTGTCCCTCTCCTTTATAGCATATGGGATAGTCGCGCCGAAGGGCTCTCTACGGCGATGGAGGAGATGATGACGCACGCGGGACTGTATGATAAGGGGTCGCCGAGGGTCCGGGAACTGGTTTATGTGCTCCTGGCTAACCGCGCCGCGAGAGCGATGGGTGACCTGAAAATGCACAGTCGCGAGTTCACTTTAGAAGATGCGGTCGATTTTGCCGTCGAATGGACGCCGTACGGGTGGATGCGAAAGGAAGGCAACTCGGTCTGGTTTGATGAGTCTTTGTACCTGAACCAGCCCGGTTATGGGACGAGCTACGTCGTGGGCAAGGTTCAAATCGAAAAGCTGCTTGCCGATTGCTCTCACCAGCTGGGTGAGAAATTCAGCCTCAAGAAGTGGTGGGATGAGTTTCATGCGGCAGGGATGATCCCTGTATCACTAATCAGGTGGGAGATGACCGGCCGGGAGGATGAGATCAAGAAGTTGTGGTAAACGGGGATCCATGATTTCATGATCATGGCGATCATTTGAGGGTTTTGAAATTTTATTCAAGCGGAGGGGCCTGTGAAAAAACGAACTCTTTTCCTGGAAATCTTTTTAGTCCTTATGATGGTTTCTCATCTGGCGGCCCAGTTTGGATTCAGGTCCACAAATGTCGAACTCAGAGATTCGATCAGAAAGGATAAGCTGAACGTTTATCTGATACCGATCATGCAGGAATATAACATCGATTGCTGGATTACTCTCACCAGGGATCCTAGCGATGATATGACCAATGTCATCTGGGACCGGAAAATCCAGCTCGATCCGATCGTGGAGTATATCGGGGGTGAAGATGTCAAGGTCCCCGCGGCCTTTATCTTTACGACGTCGGGTGAGCGAATCGCCATAGCGGATGCGGCCGATGCGAAATATATTACCGATACAGGCCTGTATAAGAAGGTTAAAACCTACACCCATAATAGAATGAATGGCCACTCGGAATTTCTGGAGATCCTGGGGAAGACTGTAAAAGAGCTGGATCCCAAGGCCATAGGATTAAACTTTTCTGAAGATGAAGGAGTCGCGGATGGCCTGACTTACGGGATGAAAATGATGTTCGACAAAGCCGTGGGGCCGGATTTGGCCCGCAGAGTCGTTTCCGCAGAAAAAATAATCGTCTCCTTATGGAACAGAAAAGTTGCGTTGGAGATTCAGCTGATTGAAAAATCAGCCAGGAAATCTGCCGAGATCACGGAAGAAGCTTTAGGCAAGGTCGTGCCCGGGGTGACAACAGCCAGGGGGATTTTCAATTTCATCAGAGAACGAATGAAAGAAGAGGGCGTGGGACCGGGTTGGCAAGAGTCGCGGTGTCCCACGGTCACTGTGGGAACCTTCAGAGTGGGGAAACCTCCTCTCGATAAGGTCGTCGAACGGGGTGATCTCATCGTTATCAACGGGGGCTTCCTTGTTGAGGGATATATGTCCGATCTCAATAAAGTGGCCTATGTCTTGAATGAAGGGGAAAAAGAACCCCCGGAATTCATCAAAAAGATGTTTGCCGCGGGCGTAGGAGCCATTCAGGCAGCGGTTTTCCAGATAAAGCCCGGGGCAACCGGATATGAGGTTGATAGAGCAGCCAGGGACGTGATTAAGAAGGCCGGCTATAGTGACTACGGCTTTGCCACGGGCCACACGACAGGCGTATGGGTTCACGGAATAGGAATCATTCTTGGGCCTCCCTGGAAAGCGTATGGCGAAAAAATTTATATGAAAATGCACAAAAATGATATTTATGCCGTGGAGCTCAGCACCAGTGCCACCTCCGAACAGCACAAAGGCAATATCGGGATCCATTTTCAGGAGATGGTGATTGTTGAGGAAAACGGCGCCAGATATTTAACACCGCCGGTAACCGATATCAAGTTAATCAAATAGAGTTTTTGGAGGTCATTCATGAGAAAGACAGGTAAGATTTTTGGGCTCATTTTTCTGGTGATTGTCCTTTTTTGCACGTTCTCCTATGGCTCCCTGCCGCTTGACAAATCAGAATATGCCGCAAGGCGGGCTAAATTGATGAAGATGATTCCGGATGGAGCAGCCATAATCTTCGGGGCCCAATCTCAAATCGGCTATAGGGAATTTTATCAGAATAATGATTTCGTCTATCTCAGTGGCGTAGAGATCCCGAATTCGATTCTCATTGTCGACGGAATAAAGAAGGAGAGCGTTCTTTTTTTTACGATCACGGAAAGGGCAGCAAGAAACGAAGGGATCGAGCTGGATGTTGTTCGTAATCCCAAAGATGTCACCGGCGTAGAAAAAGTCTTGCCCGTTGAGCAATTTTCGAATTATCTGGCTACGCTGAGCTCACAAGTCAAAGTTTTCTACACATTTTTTAATCCGGAAGAATTAATAAGAGAAAGCTCAAGCTCAAAGTTTACGACTCTGACCCGAAACATGACGCTGAACGAATGGGATGGGAGGCTGACCCGGGAGCTGCAGTTTGTCAAGCTCCTCAAGGAGAGATATCCTCGGGTTCAGGTCAGAGATTGTTCTGAATTGATCTGGGACCTGCGCACGATTAAATCTCCGGCTGAAATTGAAGTGATTCGGAAAGCGGCAAGAATCGCGGTGAAAGGCTATACAGAGATGATGAAAGCGACTCGGGTCGGAATGCATGAATATGAACTGGCGGCCCTTTTTAAATATTTTTGCGAAAAGGAAGGAGCCCAGGATCTGAGTTATTACGTCATCATTTCTTCTGGTGAAAACCATCCTTATGTCCATTATTACAAACACGATCGAGTCCTCAAGGATGGCGATTTTATCGTCGTCGATTGTGGGCCTGAGATCGGATATTATACGGTGGACATCTCGATCTCCTATCCCGCCAACGGTAAGTTCACAGCCAGACAACGCGAAATATATGAGGCCGCCCTGGCATTGCATAAAGCTAATATCAATTTCTATAAGGCCGGGATGACACTCACGGAATTGACAAAAAGAGTGAATGAGACCTTAACTCAAAAGGGATTCGATTTATCAAAAGACATTTTTAAGATGGAGACGATGCGCCCCTGGTTCGGGCATTATGTCGGGATGGCGGTCCACGACGTAGGCGTCCGGCCCGGGGGCAATCCGGAAGGCCCTCTCAAACCCGGCATGGTTTTCGCCAACGAGCCGTATGCCGTTTTTCCTAATGAAAATCTCGGCGTAAGGATAGAAGATACCATTCTCGTGACAGAAAATGGCTGTGAAAACCTAACGGCCGGAATTCCCCGAGAAATCAACGAAATCGAAAGCTTGATGAAAAAGGAAGGAGTCGTCCAGCTTCTCAAAAAATCCGGGTTCTATTGATGGCGGCGCTTCAGCTCTTCCTGCCGCATCTTGAGAGCCAAAGGGATTCGCTTTTGTCCTATTTTATTAAGTATAGCCTTGTTTGTCGTCCGTCTATAAATTTACAGCCTTCGGCCGTAAAGGCAGCATCTTCTTCAAGGGCCATTCTGACTTCCTGATTGCCCCACTCGGGCACCTTATGCATGACATGCAATTCGATCGAATAGCAGGTATTTAAATGCAGAGGGTAATCTCCAACGCCCGGTATGGGTTCCTGTTTTGAGATTAAACCCATGAATGGTCCGGCCGCATGCCCCTGGTATCCGAGGGGATGGGTATAGATGCTGGCATTCAAGTTTTCCTGCTTTGTCTTGCTTATAGAGGCTAGAAAAATATCATTCCCTGTCCGGCCTTCTTTAAATTCATTCATGAAAATATCCTGAACTCTGTTGGCTCTCTTCAAAGCTTCCTTCAACCCTTCCGGCGCGTCAGATTCCCCGATCCGACAGACATAGGCGTTTTCCTGATTATCGGTGCAGAGTCCAAGATAGACAATTCCCACATCGCAGTGAATGAGGTCACCTCTTTTAATGACGTTATCTTTTCCCGTTGCCGTAGCTCCGCTTCTCAGAAATTTGACTTTTCCCTCTTCATACCTCTGCGTTGTGATATACGTGCCGAACCACGTGTCCACTCCCAGCTCGACGAATTTTTGCATCAGCCACCGAGTGGCTTCTTCCGTGGTCGTGACATCGGGAACTATAACCTTATTCGAAAAGTACTCAGCAATGAGATCATGAGCCACTCCGCAGATATGTCGATAAATGCTCAATTCCTGCGGGCTCCTGGTTTCAAGCCAGCCGATGCACAGGCGTTCTGCAGAAACCAACCGAGATGCTAGTTGCGGCCCTAAGGCCTGGACGAGTCTCTCTTTGCATGATGCCGACAACCCGTCAGTAAAGGACCAATATCTGGCCACCGACGTATTGATCCCGATTTTTTTGGGATTCACCTGCTTGACGAACTCGGCGATTCTCTCGAATTGATCTCTCGTTCTGTCTCCGGGCAACGGCTTATACAAGTTCCCCCCACCCGTCGAAAATCGCTCAACTCCTACGTCCTTGCCTCGGTCATGAAAGAGAACGGCTCCTGTCCCTCCATAATTGATTCCATTGGTCCCGAACAGACTCGGGCCTATGGGGTCACGGTGATATTCCCCGCTGCTGACGATCAGCCACATATCGATTCCTTCCCTTCTCATGATCTCGGGAACGATATTGTCTAGTCTCCATTTTAAACACTGTTCCATAATTTTCAGCTGTTCCCGCAGGGGCAAAATATTCTTGATATCCTTGGCCCCCGTGACTCCGTAGTCCTGTGAAAAGCCGTTGATCATAAAGAAAGTCAACAGCAACAAATAGACAACTCTCGAAGTCTTTGCCATTTTCAAGGTCTCCTCCGATTATTAAATAATCAAAAATGCAGCTATCTTCTCAATGTCTTGCCCAAGCTAAGAGCGAATCCAAGGATTCGATTTTTACTTGATGATGTAAATGGGCTTCTCTTTCATCAGCTTTTCGATCTCATCAATTTCTTTCGGCGCATCTTTGGTCAGGATCTCACAGCCATTTCTTGTGACCAAGATGTCATCTTCGATTTCGTACTCGAAAACACCGGGCTTCGTGGCGAGCATGGATTGCTTGACGGCCTCGGCAGAGATTTTCCCGTTTCTTCTCAGCACCTCGATCTCCTCGGGCGATTTAAAGACCCTCAGGGAATCGATCGCCGGGTTGGCTCCAGGACCGGGGGCGGATCTATATTCTCCTCGGGCCGCCCGACGAGCGCCGCACCTATCCCCGGGGACAAGGCCTCTACGACAAACCGTACGAGGAGTGGTATTACGGGTTCTTCCCCATCCTCTTCATCGACAACAACTGGACGGGCGATTACGCCCTCGAGCCCCTAAGCGCCATGCAGATCGCGCTCATCAACGAGGCCCAGATGGAGCGGAAGTCGAAAAAGCCGCAGGCTCGCGAAGGACTCGATTTCGTCCTCAAAGTGGAGAAGACCAAGGCCGACGAAATCCGCGTCGAAGTGAGAATCCCGATCAAAATTATCCAGTTTTCCAGGGAGGAATACGCTCTCAAGACGACGCTCGAGCTGTTTTTGGAGATCACGACGGAGGCCAGGGAAAGCGGAGAGCGGCAAAAAGTCCGGGAGGAGCACAAATCGTACCCCCTGGCCATCGAAGATAAAGATTGGGTCCGGGATTTCGAGAAGAGCTTCCGGGCCGAATTGTCCTCCCCCGGCCTTCCCAAGGGAAACTACGACCTTCTCGTCAAGATCCGGAATAACGCCGACGGAAAAGAAGTCCAGAAGCGGGAAAAATTCACTTTGTGATTTCTCTCGTACGTTGGCGCCCTCGGACGCACTTAAAGAAAGCCCCCCGGCCTCCGGCCTGGGGGGCTTTGGACATCCGGTGCGGCGAAAGATCAGAAAATGAACTTCAACCCGACCCGGGCCTCGAGCGGCGCGCTGAATGCGTATTCCATCAGGTAGCGGGGGTCGGCGGTCCACCCGATGACTCTTGTGTAGGTCGTGACGGTGCGATCGGCTGCGGAATAGGTGTAGGGTTTCAACCGCTCATCATTGCTTAGCGTGACCCCTCCCTGGTTCTGCAAATTGAAGACACGGATGGGGGTCTTGGCATCGAAGATGTTGTCGACGTTGAGGCTGATCTGGACTCTATATCTGTCCGTCACTTTCAGGTTATATTCGGCATACGCATTCCCCAAGAACCGGAAAGCTGTCCGGCCGTCCGTGAATCGTCCGTCGGGAAAGTAGCCGGCAGACCCGTTGCCCAGATTGAGCTCTCTCGATTTCGGGGTCCCGCTCATGCCGTTGAGCACCAGGCCCATCGTCAGCCCGAAATCAAAGGCATAGCTGCCGAACGCCTTGAATTGGTGCGGCCGGTCCGTGTTCAAGAGTCCGTAGACGAGGTTTACGTTCTTGTCATAACAGACCCAGGTCGAATCGAAGAAGCCGTTTCTGTTCGGATTGGTCCGCCCCCACTCGTCGGAGCTGGCCAGGCCCGAGTAATTGCCGTACAGCCGGCTCCAGGTGTAGGAAATCCCGCCGAACCAGTGTTTGCTGAAGCGCTTGTCCAGGCTGAAATTGACCGCCCAGTATTCCCTTTTCGCTTTCGGGCAGGGTAAAAACTCATCTGAGAAGAGGCCCCCCTGGGACACCGGCAGAGTTACCCCCAGGCCCGGATTGGCCTGATAGTACTGCACTCCGATTCCGGGCAGGTAAATGCCGATGTCTTCGATGGTGTTGATCAGGTGCTTGTAAACGACGCGGACCGAGGCGGAGAGGTTTTCGGAAAGCTTTTTCTCGGCTCCGAAGGAATACTCGGATTCGCTGATGGGCTTCATGTCGGGTTCGGTATACTTATAGCCTCCCGTGCGCATGTTGTAGGAGCCGAGGTACGTCCCGGGGTAGTTGCCTTTCCCGATCTTGGTCCAATCCCAGTCATCGAGCGTGTAATAATCGCTCCACCATTTCCGGGCTCCGTATCGGGACAGCGCGCTGTCGAGCTTCATGACGTCATAATAAAGGCCGAAGCTGCCGAAGAATTTCAGGTCCGCATTCCCGAACACGTCATAGACAAATCCGACGCGGGGAGCGATCTTGTCGTCGAAGCCGAACCGGACGGGAGGTGTTCTCAGGTTGGGATCACTGTAAAAGCTGGGGAGATCTTCTTTTTCCACCCGGACGCCAAGGTTCAAGGTGAAGCGGTTTTTAAGGAAATCGGGCGTCCAGCTGTCCTGAAGGTAAACGGCCCAGCGTGTGGTGGAATTCTGGCCGAAAGTGCCGAAGGGGCCGGATTTGGTGCCACCTTCGACGGCGTAATAGCCATATTTCCCCCGGAATTTCTCTCCGGTGATGAAGTCCTGGAATTCCCTGTCCCAGCCGAGGTTGATATTTTCATACATGGCGGAATTATCGATATCCTTGTTTAGCCAGACCATTTGAACGCCGGCCTTCCAGGAATGCTCGCCCGCCAGGTTCATATAATAGGTCACGTCCATGCTGGCGCTGGCCCGGTCTTCGATGTCCTTTTCCATCACGTAGATGTCGTTGGCGCCGATGTTGGCCCAGCCTCTCGCCTTGATAAAATCGGCGGGGATATCCTTGAACATGGAGTTCGTCACAGTGGCCCCCACCGGAAGCTGAGCATAGAAACGGTATCTCGGATCCGTCGGCTGGATCTGCTGATTGTTCTGATTTTTGTGGAAATACCCCCCCCGGGCGCTCACGATGAGGTTGTTTCCCAGGGTGTAATCGGCCGTTAAGTTGCTGCTCCAGTTCGGATAGTCGTAGCCATATTTCGACCAGGGCTGGGTCGGGCTGGATATCCCTTCCCGGATAGGAAGGTCTCCCCGATACTTGCTGAAGTTGTTGACGATGCCGGCCGATATCCGGACGTTTTTGAACGGCTGGGTCGTTATCTTGAGGTTAGCATTCCAATAAGTATAGTTTTGGGTGAAATCGGCGTTCGCCGCGCTCCCCGCGGGCACCCAGACGACGTGTCTGGTCGTGTCCTGGAACACCGGCAGGAAAGAGGTGAAGAACCACATCTTGTTTTTTAAGATATATCCCCCGAAGTTGAAGCCCACTTCATATCTGTTTTGTTTGTCTTTCCCGTAGAGGTCCTGGTAGTTGACATATTCCGCGATACTGGTATCAAACAGCCCGAGCCTGAGGGTATCTCTCTCCTTGGTCTGAAGCCTGCTCCCCGAATAATAGACGATGAGCTCGCTGTGGTACTCGTTACCTCCGGAACGCGTGATGACGTTGATGACACCGCCCAAAGAACCGCCGAATTCGGCATTGTATCCGCTGGCTTTAACCTGGACTTCATCGACCAAATCGAAAACGGCATCCTGGCCGCGGACCCCGGTCAACGCGTTGGTGACGTCCGTTCCGTCGATGTAGAACATATTTTCCGAGCCGCTGGCGCCGTCCGTGGAAATCCCTCCGGCATAGACCTCGGCGTTGACGCCCGGAATCGCCGTGACAATCGTATCGAAACTTCTGCCTTTGGGCAGCGACTCAAACATCATTCTGGAAAAGGTAGCCGCCTTAACCGTGTTTTTGATATCGATCAGAGGTGATTGGCCGATCACCGTAACGGTTTCCTGGATTTTCCTCAGAGTCATTAAAATATCAACAGTCAGCGTTTGCTCCATGCTGAGTATGATATCTTCCCTGATAATGGTACTGAATCCCTCGAGAGAATAGGTGATTTTGAACGTCCCAGGGGGCAGGGCCAGGAGACGATAGATGCCGTTGGCGTCGGTGATCGCCGAGGCCCGGCCGACCATCTTCGGGCTGGTGGCCTCGACGGTGACACCCGGGAGAGCGGACCCTTCACTATCCGTGACTTTCCCCACTATTTTTCCCGTCGGGGCCTGGCCGATCAGCATCCCCTTTCCGATTAACAAACCGATAAGCAGCACAAGGATAATTCGCCTTTTTTTCATTTCTTATTCCTCCTTGTCGAAAATACGCTTAAAAAGCCGAAACTGTTACACCCCCGTCACATGATTGCAGGCCGAAAAAGGCTGATGATGGAATAAATGAATGGATCCCTCGTCATCAAGCCTGGAACTGAAAGACATCCCGGATCCTAGGAACATTCTCTCAACCTTATCGCCAAAACCTCGTCCCTTAAGCGAGGCTTACTGAGTCTCGCTTAATATAGTGACATTCGCGGATCATGGGCGTATACTTGGCGTATACTTAAGGTATGCAAACTCAATATCGTCCGCGGCGAGATTTTAAGGTTCTGGAGCAACGGCGCAAGCGTGCCGCCCGCCTGTTCGCGGCCGGTCAATTGATCCCGGCGTCTATTGCTCGACGCCTCCAAGTGAGCCGACAGAGCGTCAGTCGGTGGTACGAACAGTGGCAGAGCGGCGGAGTCAAGGCGTTGCAGGGCACCGGCCGGGCCGGCCGTAAACCGAAACTGAGTCCGACCCAACTGAGGCGAATCGAGCGGGCTTTGCGCCAAGGAGCTCAGGCTTACGGTTATGGCACGGATCTCTGGACTCTGCCTCGCGTCGCCGGCGTCATCGAACGGCTGACGGGCGTCCGTTTTCATCCTGGTCATGTTTGGAAGATCCTCGGGGCGATGGATTGGACTCTCCAACGTCCCGCCCGGCAAGCGAGAGAACGCAATCCCGAGGCGATCCGGTACTGGGTTTCGGAGAAATGGCCAGCGGTAAAAAAAACGCTCGGCGCCGAAAAGCCTGGATTTTCTTCCAGGACGAAAGCGGCGTCTCCCAACGGCCCTCGGTGCGGCGGACCTGGGCGCCCCGCGGAGAGACTCCGGTCTTGATCCATGCCTTCAATTGGAAATCTCTTTCGGTCTGTGCCGCCCTGGGCTTCCGCTGGGACGGACGGCGTAGCCGGTTGTACTTTCAGACTCGCCCCGGCAGCTACAACTCGGAAAGCCTGATCGCGTTCCTCCAGGATTTCAAACGACACCTGCGCGGCCAGAAAGCCATTCTGATTTGGGATGGCTTGCCGTCGCACAAGAGCCGTGTCATGGCCGAATACTTGCGCCGGCAGCGAAAATGGCTCCGGGTGGAACGACTGCCCGGGTATGCGCCTGAACTGAATCCTCTGGAGACCGTTTGGGGAAACGTCAAAGGGCAGGAGTTGGCCAACGGCTGCGCCGAAGATCTCGAGGTCGTCGCTCGCACCGTTCGCCGGGGGTTGGAACGAGTGCGCCGTTCTCGGACCCTTTCCTTTTCTTTCTTGGCCCATGCCGGTCTCTCTTTTTGACTCGAATGTCACTCTATTATGCGCGTCTCAGTGATTTGCTTGACAACCTCTTTTTTTTTATAATAATGAAAACAAATATTAATGTCAAGTTTTTTCTGATGAATTCCGCACAGATAAAGTGGATGGTTTTTTGGGGCTTTTTGACCCAAGAAAAAAATTCAATAAAAGGAGGCCAGGCCATGGAAATCAAACGGATGATTCGATTTTCTCTGTCTCTTTTCCTTCTATTCTTTGTGATTTCGACATTTTCTTTTGCGGAAAGAACGGGCTACTCGAAGGACGAATTCATCCGCCGAAGAAACGCCCTGATGGACCAATGCAAAGAGGGAATGATCATTTTCTTCGGAGACACGACGGGCCGGAGGGCCGGATCGAACCCGGGAGCTTTTTTCCGGCAGGACAGCGACTTTTATTATTTCACGGGCATCGAGGACGTCAACGCCGTCCTGGCCATGACGCCCAGGACCAAAGCAGCATTTCTCTTTTTGCCCAAGTTGACGGCCAGCCAAATAAATAGTGATGGTCCAAATTTGCTAGAAGACAAAAAAGCCAAAGAAAAGACCGGCTTTGCCGATATTTTCATCTTGACTTATCTCGATGAGTTCATCGCCCGAAATGCGTCAAGGCAGGGCTATATATTTCATCTCCAGATGGCTCCCAGGGAAGCTTATACGTCTTTTGCCAGGCGAAGCATGCTCCACTACAATGACCAGCCCCCGATCGACATCTACCGGTACAACAAGCTGAAAGAACGATTCCCGGCTTTCGAATTGAGGGACATGACGCCCATGATCGATTCCCTGAGATACATCAAATCGGCGGAGGAGATTGCGATCCTGAGGAAGAACGGGAAAATTTCCGCGGAGGCTGTCAAGCAGGCGATGCTGGCCACGAAGCCGGGCGTTTATGAATACGAAATCGAGGGCGCGGCCATGGGCCATATCATCAAGAACGGGGCGCGGCAGGCCTCCTTTCCGCCGATTGTCGCTTCCGGCCTAAATTCGTGCACCTTGCACTACAGCAGGAATTTGAGAAAGACCGAAGAGAACGACGTGGTCCTCATGGATTTCGGGGCCGAGCTGGATTATCTCGCGATGGACATCACCCGGACCTGGCCTTGCTCGGGGAAATTCACTCCCGAACAGCGGGAGGTTTATCAGATCGTCCTGGAAGTGCAAAAGGCCTGTATTGAAGCTTACCGGCCAGGGGCTACGGTCGAGGACGTTCAGAAACACGTGGCCTCCGTCATGAAGAAGAAGGGTTTGGACGCCAGGGGCCAGAGAGGCAGCTTCGGCCACTACGTGGGGATGTCCGTCCACGATGTCGGACCGCGGATCACGAAACTGAAAGAAGGAATGGTCTTCGCCATCGAGCCCGCCCTTTACTATCCCGAGAAGAATTTCGGTGTAAGAATAGAAGACACGGTTTTGATCACCAAGAACGGCTGTGAAGTCCTGACAAAAGACGTTCCCAAGGAAATCGACGAGATCGAGAAGCTGATGACCGGGAGAAAATAAGCCCTTCGAACTACCGATTATTGTGATGTTGCTGCTTTCCCGCCGAAATGACGCTCATACCAGGCTAGGCTGCGGTCGATGACATCCACCACATGCTTCATTTCGCGCACGCCGTGGCCCTCCCGCGGGTAGCGGATTATGATCGTTTCCACGCCGACCTCCTTCAGGGCGATGTAATACTGCTCCGCCTCGGCGATCGGCACGTCGTTATCGTTCTCACCGTGGATGAACATCGTCGGCGTCTTGACCCGGGCCGCGTATCGAAGCGGCGATCGCTCCCAGAGAAAGTCCATGAGGTTGGTATGGCCGAGGGGATCGTCCGGCCGCGCCGGCCGGGGATTCCAGACTTCGTGCGGGAACATGCCGAACTCAACGGCCAAATAGTCATGGTAATAGGCCATATAGTTGAAGCTGATCAGGTTGCTGATGCCCGCCGACGGGATGGCGGCCTTGAAGCGGTCGGTCTGGGTGATGAGCCAGTTCGTGAGCTGTCCTCCGTAGCTTCCGCCCTCGACACCCAGCCGGGCCGCATCGACCCACGGGTATTTGGCGATCGCCGCCTCGACGCCGGCCAGCACATCCCTCGCCTCTCCGCCGTTCTGATTCTTAAAAATCGCATCCGTAAACTTCTGGCCGTAGCCCGTCGAGCCGCGATAATTCACCATGAGGCTGGCCCAGCCTCGAGAGGCGTAGACCTGGGCCTTAAAATTGAATTCCGGTCCCTGTTGGCCGTGAGGGCCGCCGTGGATCATGACAATTAGCGGGCTCCGAGAGCCCTCTTTAATCCCGAGAGGTTTTGTCAGAAAGGCTTGAATCTCCATTCCGTCAAAGCTCAAGAATGTGAACGGCTCGACCTCGGCCACCTGTTTATTTTTTAACAGGCCGGCGTTAAGGTCGGTGAGCTTTTCTCCGCCCCCTTTTGTCTTGAGATAAAGCTCGGCTTGGTCTTGCGGACCGGCGAAAACATAGGCCAAGGCGCCATTCTTCGCTATCGAGAACGACCGAACCGCGCCTCTGTCGCTCACGATTACCTCGGGCTTGCCTCCTGCCAGTGGCAAACGATAGAGAGCTATGTTGCCTCTCTCCTGAACGGGAAAATAGACGGCGCTGCCGTCGGGCGCCCACGCCGGCGCCCCTTGGCGATTGTCCATCGCTCCTCCGAGCTCGCGCCGCTGGCCACCGTCCGCATTGATTAGCCAGATGTGCGTATCCTCCATCGTTGTCTCTGATGAGGTGAGGCCTCGCTTCGTGCCCTGGTAGACAATCACCCTGCCATCGGGAGACCATATCGGTCTGTACTCGGCATTTTCGGTCGCCGTCAAGCGTCGGATAGAACCATTCTGAACATTTATCGCAAAGAGATCATAATTGAAAAATCGATCTGGGTCGGGTTCCCTGTTTGAGACGAAGATGATTTCGTCCCCTTTGGGAGACCAATCTAGGGAATGCTCATAATAAACTCCGTCGGTGAGCTGGCGGATCTCCTTTGTCGAGACATCGGCTACGAAGACGTGAAGGCGACGATTGTCATCAAAACGCGTCAGACCCTCAGATGCCGTGGGCTTGTAGAGATATCGGGTGATTACGACCGGATCTCCACTGGCCTGTTCTGTCTCGGGTCCGGGAGTTGAAGAGACGAAAGCGATCTTTTTTCCATCGGGCGACCAAGCGGCTCTCTTGCCCATGGACGGTAGCGCGTGATTCGTGCCCCGGACAGGCGTTATGAGCTTCGCCTCTGTCCCATCAGCTTTTGCCACGATCAAACCGGATTCGCGGCCGTCGCTGCCCATATATGAAATCCAATTGCCGTCGGGCGACCAGCACGGCTCCGAGCCCGTCGCTTTCTCGCCGCCCAAGTGGGTCGATTTTCTTGTGGCCAGATTCATGACCCACACCTGAGAGCTTGGACGGCCGGGGCCCTCGTTGGATTGAACAGTATAGGCCAGATACTCCCCGGTCGGCGAGAACTGGACTTCACCGACGGAGCGCAACTTATAAAGGTCGCTGCTCTGGAATCCCATTGGCTGAACAGGCTGACCCCCCGCGACTCCAGCGGATCCTAAGCCGACGATGAGCGCTAGGAAGAGAAAAAGATGATACTTGGGCATCGCATCCTCCTTTTTTTGAATAGTTCGAGCATATATAAAAACGAGTATCGTGATAACAGCCCGCTTCGGTTCCTCCAAAAAATGGGACAGTCGAAGGAATTCCCAAGTTCCTGAAGAAGAACCCGCTGCTCAACTCCCGTTTTTTCGGGACGAGCGGCTTAGCGAAACTCCCAGGGGCGTCCGGCCGGACGCTTCATCCCTGAGGATCGGCCCCGCCCTGCTAGCCCCCCAGGGGTGCTCCTCCTCGTCCGCCGGCGGGCTGCTGCATCTGGTATTCCTTGGGCGGTTCGGCGCCGAGGAGCCACTTCACGAAGAAATCCCAGCGGCGGCGCATCATGTACGCCGACGCGCTGGCGTAGCCGTGGTTCTGGTTGGGGAGCATCAGGAGATCGAAGTCTTTGTTCGCCTTGATCAGCGCGTCCACGATCAGGAGCGTTTGGTACGGCGGCACGTTCGTGTCCATCGTCCCGTGGGCGAGGAGCAGGTGCCCCTTGAGATTCTTGGCGAAATTCTGGTTCGCCTCGGCCTCGTAGTTGTCCGTACCGTCCGCGTTGCGGATCACCAAGCCCTGATATCGCTCGCCCCAGTCATCCTCGTTGACGCGCTGGTCGTGATTGCCGGATTCTGCGATCCCGACCTTGAAAAAGTCTGGGTAGCGGAACATCGCAGTGGTCGTGGCAAAGCCGCCCCCGGAGTGACCCCAGATTCCGACGCGGTCGATATCGATCCAGGGGTACCTCTGGGCGAGCTCCTTCATTCCCGCGATCTGATCCGGGATCGTGTTATCACGGCCCATGCCGCCATAATAAGCATCCTGGAACGCCTTCGAGCGGCCCGGGGTCCCCATCCCGTCGATTGTCACGACGATAAAGCCCAACTCCGCGAGGGCTTGCCGGTCGCCCCGAGCGGCGGTGAATGAGCGACTTCCCGTGCTGCCGGTCTGGGGACCGGGATAGATGTTATTGATGATCGGATACTTTTTTGCGGGATTGAAGTTAGTCGGCCGGAACATCAGGCCGTAGATGTCGGTCTGACCGTCGCGCGCCGTCATCTTGATCGGAATCGGCGGCTTCCACCCGGTGGCGAGGAGCTTCGAGATATCCGCCTTCTCCAGCGCCATAATAAGCTTCCCGTTCCCGTCGCGGAGGGTGACCACCGGCGGAACATCCGGCTTGGAGTAGGTATCGACCAAGTAGCGGCTGGCGGGCGAGAGCTGGACCGTGTGGTCTCCGTCGTCCGGGGTGAGCGCCACGGAGTTTCTCCCGTCAAGGCCGATGCGGTAGAAGTGCCGGAAATACGGGTCCTGTCCTTTCTCGCGGCCCTGAGCCACGAACCAGACGGTCCGGCTCTTTTCGTCGACCCGCACCATTTGCATCACGGGGCCCTCGCCGGTCGTTACCTGATTCTTGATCTTGCCGGTGATGAAGTCGTAGAGATAGAGATGTCCCCAGTTGTCGCGCTCGGAGTACCAGAGAAACTCGTTCGTCGGCCAGAGGATCTGGCAGCCGATCCGCGACTCGTATTGCGTCGGCACCGTTTCGTCGAAGACTGTTCGCACGGCACCGGTCGCCGCGTCTGCGACGCGGAGCACCGCCTGCTTATGATCGCGGGAGGTGGAGATGAACGCGAGCTTGGAGTTGTCTGGACTCCACTGCATGTCCCGGACGCTGAAGTTATCGCGGAGAGTGGCGCGATGATAATCGGGCTGCATCTGCAGTCGGACGATGCGACCCGTGTCGACCTCGATGATGACCCGATGGAGCATCGCGACGACAGGATCTCCCGGAAGCGGGAACTTGGAGACGCGGAGCGTCGGGTGACCAACGGGATTGACGGGCGTGCTGACCAGATACATATCGCCGACGTTTCGCTCATCCTGCTGGTAGGTCGCGATCTTCTTCGAATCGGGGGACCACAGGACGATCGCCCGGTCGCTGCTGCTCCAACCGGCGTTGTCGGTCGCGTAGCCGAAGTACTTTTCGCCATCGGTGGTGAGCTGCTTCTCCTGGCCCTTCGCCACCTCACGGACCCAGAGATTCCAGTCGCGAATGAAGGCGGCCCATTTCCCGTCCGGAGACGTCACGGGGGTACCCGCCGCACGTCCCCGGCCGCCTCCCTGGCCGCCGGCGTTCGCCTCCTGCGAACCGATGGCATTGCCCGCGGGGGTGCACTTGGTGCCCCGGACATCACACGACCAGCGCTTCGGCCCGACGTCGAACGAGATGGTTTTCCCGTCCGCCGAGAAATCGATCGACTGGAAAGGAAGCTGATTCGCGACGTATCTTTCTCCCGTGGCCGCGGACAGTGCCGCAGCGAGCTTGGCGTGGTCGAACGCCGGGGCGCGCGTTCGCTTTGGCGGATCAATGAGGATGAACTCGGATCCCGCCGTGGTCGTATTGCGATACCAGAAGCGTTCACCCGGAAGCCAGGCGGGAGTGACGTTGCCGCCGACAACGAGCGGCGTGACGGCGGGCGCGAGGAATTTTTCGGCGTGTGCGTAATCGGCGTTTGTGAGGGCGCGCGGCTGTTGAGCCGCGACAAACGATACGCCCGCGACGGTCGCGGCCAGGATCACAGAAAGAAGACTTGGTCGCGTGTTTGTCCGCCCTAAGATTCTAGATTGATAGAAATTTCGTTTTTGCGAGCGATACGTGTCCATAATGTCCTCCTTTCTTCTGAATAATAAGACTATAGATAAACGAGGCAAATCGGGCGTGGCTTTCGGAATATCTTTTTCCCTTTTGCGCCCGAGAAAAACAGGTGGTTTCAAGACGAGACGCCTTATCTTCATGTAACGTAGGTATTTTAAGGGCCCTTAGCTATCTGCCACTTTTCTTCAAAATAATCTTTTATCCTGAGCAGGCCTTGAAGAAGTCTCGCTTGCGGCTGGGAAAAGGCTATTCGAAAGTGATGTTCGCAGCCAAAAGATATTCCCGGGACCAATCCTACGAACCTACTTGAAAGGATATCCGCACAACAATCGATCGATTTGTCTGCCAGAGTATACTTTGGAAACATGTAGAAGGCTCCTCTCGGCTCATAGACTGTGAGCCCCGGCGTACCTTTCAAGGTGTCGTAAGCCATCCGGGAACGGGCTTTCATTTCACGATGGTTATTCTGAATATATTCAGTCTCCTTGAACAAATTTATCGCTCCGTACTGAGCGATCGAAGGGGGCGTTCCCCACGATATAGGTATGAACGTTGTTAACTCTTCTTATGATATCCCTGCTTGCTAAGAGGTAACAAAGTCGAATTCCGGTCATTCCGAAGGTTTTGGAAAAGCCATCGACGACGACCACATTTTCATTGAGAACCTTTGCCGACTTGAAATATCCGGAATAATCATAATTTGAGTAAATCTCGTCGCTGACCAAAACAAAGCTTTTTTCTCTGCCAGTTGAGCAGCTTCTTGAATAAGTCTGGAGGAATAAACTGATTCCGTGGCGAACAAATCAGGCGCACGAAAATCGGTATCGCCTATGCTCAGGTCAATGACGTCTTTTCCTTCAGCGATCAGGGATGCGCACTTATCCTGCATCCGCGTGGTCGGAAGAGGATTTATCTGGGAGCCACGTTTCGAGGAAATATTCATTCTTCATTCACTCTTTTTCCCACATCGTTTAAATAGGCCCTCTTCAACGTGTCCCCTCTGAGCCCCTGCCTTAACGCCTCCAGGGCGAGAATTTCTTCGGGCGGCACGTTCCCGAGATTCACGTTGGGTCCAAATCTGGAGATGAGATATTGCTGTTGGTTCTTGAGGGGCGCCTCCCATATGAGGCACGTCGCGTCATCGACTCCCGATATGATTTGATCAATTTCGTCGGCTTTGACTTTCCCCTCTTTGTCATATATGCCGACCCCCTTGCCCGCTTCTCTTGATTCTACGATGACGCCATAAACGCCTTCCTCGAGATCCGCCTTAATCTCGTGATGCATCATCGTGAGGGCACTTTTTCGCGCGGATCCTTTTTGCCAACCTCAGAAATAACCCCGAAACCTGCGGCCTTTGCTTTCCTGATGAGATCTCTCCTTGTCCGTGGGTCGATTTCTATGGTTCCATCAGAAACCTCGATTTCCGTAAAACCGAGTATTTTGGCCCTCTCCAGATATTGATCGTACGCTTTTTGCCACACAGCGACTTCCATAAATGTCCCTCCGGGCATGACATCAATTCCGGCCTCAGTAATGATTTTGTTCTTTTCTCTCAAGATTTCTTCATCGTAAAAGGCGGACGTGCCAAAGGTGAGTTTTATCGTGTCGATATAATCGGCGGCCAGTCGAACGAGATCCCGGGTTGATTCGATTCCGAGCCCTTTATCGATAATCATCGTATATCCGGTTTTCCGAGGCTTCCGGCTTCTTCCCGGGACTGGCATGAACAGAACGTTTTCCCACGCTTTCATAATTAATCCCTCCTTTTGAATTATGACCAAGAAATCCTTGTCCCCGACCTTCGGGACCGCTGGAAAGCTTAATAACTTTGGAAATAATCCTTTTTTCTCCCAAACAGATTTGATGTGGATACTAAATCACAACGGTTTTCCCATGTCAACACGATTCGCGCGTTCCCGAGCATTTACTATATTTTAATCATCACCCCCTGATACAGCACAATCTCAATCTTCCCTGAATCCCACAGCCCTTTTAGGACGAGTCAGGCCTTCCTATAGCAATTGATCTCTATAGGCATCCTTTTTAGTGACAAAAAGCAAGGGCAAGTCGGAGAGGGGAAGGGACAAATGGGGGGAAAAGGGATTTTAGGGTCGATAAGGAACGTTATCACAAGCTTGGGCCGCGAGAATCCGTCCGCCGTGCCTTGACAAATAACGGGCCAGAATCTATTTATTAAGGTGAAAACCAAGGTTTTTGGGAGGTCGAAAATGAGAAAGGATACTTTGAGCTCGGACAGGTTGTTTGAGATAGGAAATAGGATAGAGAAAAGGAATTCGAGAAAAATATCAAGGTCAAGAAGAATCGAAGGAAAGCTGGAAAAACATGATCTCTCTCCCAATCGATTTCTACGGCTTAAAGTGCGAGCAAGAAGGTTGTCACGACGTATCGAAGAATTGGAGATGCGGCGTCAAAATATTCTAAGGCTCCTCAAAACGAAATGGCTTAATGAAAGAGAAGGCATAAACGGATAAACCCAAAATCGCCGATAGGAACCATTAGGCATTAAGGCAAGCTGGATTCAGTTGCTCCGCTCATTATTTTTGCGATTTTTGGCCACAACGATCACCATCAAGGTAGCATGATAGCGAAACGCACCTCCGTGACGGGTAAGCTATGATAGATTACTCGTCTAGGAAAAATTTATTATGGAGGTGCGCGGATGTATTTTATCGGTGTCGACCATCACAAGCAAGTGTCGGTCATGACGGTCTTGGACGAGGATGGTCGGGAGCTGAAGAACGGGCGAGTGTTCAACTTAAGAGAGAAGGTCGAGCGATTCCGGGAAGGATATCGTCCGTTCACGGCCGTTATTGAGGCTGGCCGATCGTCGTATTTTATGGCCGACCTACTTCGGGAGCTGGGAGGCGAGGTGAAGATGGCGAACGCGCTTCAGGTGAAGGCAATCGCCCATGCCC
>Ga0105152_10000069_pt1 | contig 22985 bp, 16 predicted proteins | sample LakBais05cmmetaG_FD_81534 | JGI IMG/M metagenome (GOLD analysis project Ga0105152, IMG submission 81534) | Lake sediment microbial communities from Lake Baikal, Russia to study Microbial Dark Matter (Phase II) - Lake Baikal sediment 0-5 cm | ecosystem: Environmental > Aquatic > Freshwater >...
CGGGGCATTCCGCCCGCCTCGGGCGTTTCCGGTCGCGCCGGCCCCCTCCCCCCGGCGGGCGCGAGGCCCGTCCATGAGGAACACGAGCCCGAGCGCCGCAGCCAGACCGGCGAAGAGGATGACGCTCGTTTCCTTCGTGGCGTACATCAGGCCAGCCGAGACGCCGGCCGCCAGGGCCCACCAGCCGGAGCGCGTTCGCGCGTATTTCCATCCGGCGGCGATGAGCCCGGCCAAGAAGAAGACGAGCAGGGTTTCCTGAATATAGAACCGGCTGTAGTAGGTCATGGCCGGCGAGACGGCCGCCAGAGCGGCCGCCGCCAGGGCCGCTTCCCGGGAAAGCCCGCCGGCGAGGAGAAGAAAGAGAAGAAGCAACCCCGCTCCGAAGAGGGCCGGGACGAGGCGGAGCGTCGTTTCGCTGAGCTCGGCCAGGGTTCTTTCGCCCGCCACCAGGGCCATGGGTAGCGTCAGGTAATAGAGGCTCGGCCCGTGGTGGTCGTTCGGGTCGAACCGGTATTCCCCCCGCTCGAGGAGGTCTCCGAACTTGACCGCCTGGTTGGCCTCGTCGTGGTGCATCGGCCGGATGTCCAGGCGGACGACGCGGAAAAGGAGGGCACCGATGACGGCGCAGAAAAACAACGCCAGGTAGGCCTTTTTAGTCATTTGGCCGGGATGCCGAAGACCTCGACCTCCACGTAGTGGTTCATGTCGTTCGACGTGTTGCCGCTGCTGTAGAGTCGGACGTAGCGGGCCTTGACCCCTTTGGGGTTGAAGAGCTTGCCGTCGAAGGTTTCGATGTACTCCTTGTCCTTGCCGGCTCCGAGGCCCGACGTGTTGTCGTGGTCGTTGTTGAAAACCGTCGTCACGCCGCTGATGAAGTCCTTGTCGTCGGAAGCCTGGACGACGACGTCCCGGTAGACGCGGGCCTGGCTGTGGTAATGCCAGGCGACGATGGCCTGGAGCTCCTGGGACTTGCCGAGGTCGATCTGGACCCACTGGAGCATGGGCCCGAACTCGACGTAGTAGCCGTCCTCGCCGGACTTCTTGCCGTCCGTGACGAAGGCGAGCTCGCCGATGACGGGCTCCTTGTCGCTCGCGGCGACCGGCTTTCCGGCGGAGAGAAGGGCTGTCCCGACAGGCACCATGAAAGGACCCCGCGGCTTCCCGGTGATCGTTTCGAGGTTGGGCGTGCGGATGTTCTTGGGCGTGCCGACGAACATCGGCTTGGGGAGCTGGATCTGCAGGACCTCTTTTCCCTGGTCCTGTGCCGGGGCCGCGGGCGCCAGGACGACCAGCCCGAGGAACGCGATCGATATCCAGCCGAGGATCTTCTTCATCTCTGTCTCCTTGTTCTGACGGGCAGGTCTACGGCGATCGCGCCCGCGCTGAATATTCTACACTTTTTCCGGGCGTTTATCACGAGCGCCCAGACCTCGGGATGCCGGCCGCAGAGGGCGGCGACGCCGGCCGTGGTCATGACCATGAAGGCTGTCGAGAGGGCGTCGGCGGCCGCCGCCGAAGGGTGGGAAGCCCAGGCGGCGCGATGCCCCCGGGCTGGACGTCCGGTCCTCGGGTCGATGATATGCTCGCCCTTGACCTCGGTCCCCGACCCGCTCAAGGCCCGGTCCCGGAGATGGACGCGGCCGGGCCCGGCCGTCGTCCCCCCGACGGACCCGGCGCCGACCGGCCAGCCACGCCCGGATTCGCTTTTTCCAGGGCCCGGGCCCGCGGCCAAGGCGGTGCTCGTTCCGGCGTGGAGGAGGACGTTCCCGACCTCCCAGTCCCGAAGGACGGCCAGCGCCGCGTCGAGGGCGTACCCCTTGCCGACGGCTCCGAGGTCGAGGTCGAGCGCAGCGGCCTTGGCTCTCCCCTTGACGGGAATCCGGACGACCTCGATCCCCCGGCCGGTCTGGATGACGCGGATGAGCTTGTCGAGCGGCGGGGGGGGCGCCGTCAATCGCCCCGCCGCGGACCGGCCGGCGGCCAAATAGTTGACGTCGAAGGCGCCGCCCGTCTCCGCCTGGACGGCGGCCGCGATGCCCAGGACCTCGGCCGTCTCGATCCCGATGCGCAGGTATTCGCCCGGCCGGAGGCGCCCGATCCGGCTCGTCTCGCTCGAGGGGTCGAAGCGGCTGAAGAGCCTTTCGAGCCGGTCGACCTCGTCGAAGGCCGCCCGGGCCGCCTGCCGGGCATAAGCCTCGGCCTTCCCGGCGACGAAGACCTCGAACACGGTCGCCATGGCTTCGTGGGCGAACCGGTGGACGGGCGCTTTTTGCCGAGGGGACATGCCCCGAGTATCCCCGATTCGCGCCGATTTATCAATCTTCGCCCCTTGCGCGGCAAATATCGCTGGGGCGATGCCCGGACCCGAAATCAACCGGCGTGCGAGGCAATGGGCGGTGACGCACGGCGTGGGGGCCCCCGCCCGCTCGAAGCCGCTGGGGCCCAAAGCCCAAGATTTAATTCAGATATTTCCCAGAAGTGCGGCTCCGAGTCGCTCCGCCGCATTTCTGCCGGTCGCTCCTCAAAAGTCGCTCCCCGCCGGTCCCCGTCACAGCAAAAAAGGGGTGGCGTCCTGCGGCCCTATTTCGGGGATCTCGGACCGAGGGGGAGCTCCCGGACGCTGTCCGATGGCGCCTTGATACGGAGCGCGACATCCTTTTCCCCGCGAATCTTCTCGTCCGTCAGAAAGTGGACGTCGAGCAGGCCCTCGGAATGGAAGCCTGTCCGGAAATAGTTCATCTCGGCCATGGACAGGCTCCAGCCCTGGAGCCACGTCTCGAGTTCCTTACGCTGACGCCCGTTGCCCAGGAAATGGACGATGAGCTTGATCGGGCTGTCCGGGCTGACCTCCCCGGCCTCGATTTCGTCGAGGCAATAAACGCCCCGCACGCCCCAGGGCTGCGTGCCGCAATGGAAGGCGATCCGCTCGGCCATGCGCTGGCGCCAGCGGATGTGATCCTCGTCCTCGCGAACGGCCGGAAGGCCCGTTTCGCAGGACTTCCGCACCGCCGAATCGGGGCTGGCGAAGAGCCCGACGGCGAGCTCCCGGTCGGCGTTCATGAGCACGCGGAGAATCTTCCCGCCGGTCGCCTCAGGAACATCGATAACCCGGATGGCGTCCGTCAATTGCGCGCATTCGGGGCAAAACTCGCCGAGCTTGTTGGGGGACGTGAGCAGGAAATTTTCGTTGAACTTGATCCCGGGATCGTCCGGGTAGAGGGGCAGGTAGCGGATCCCCGATTCGACAAGGTCCTGGAAAAAATGGGTCCCGAACGACACCTCGGGGATGTAGTTGCCTTTTTTCCGGGCAACCTCGATGAGCATGGCCGAATTGTTGATGTCCGAATACGTCACCCGGACTCCGAGCTTGATGTCGCCGCGGCTGCCCCAGCGGCCCGGGCCCATGAGGATGAACTGATGCCGCGGCAGGATCTTGTTGAGCTTGCCCACGGCCTGGCCGACGGCGACGAGGTCCGTGTAATCGGCGAGCTCCCCGTACTTGTCCGGGTCGACGTAGACGATGTTGGCGATGTCGGTGACGCAGCCGTTCGAGATATATTTGTTGGCCGAGAAGAGGACGGACTCATCGGACAGGTTCGCCGGGATCTCCATGGCCACGCCCTCGGCCGCCTGGCTCTGGGGACGGCACTGGAGCAGGTAGAAATCCGTGCCCGTGGAGGCGAATTCGATGTCGACCGGGACGCCGAGGGCCAGGGACAGCGTCTTCAGGATGGCCTCGAGCTGGAGCATGAACGGGGTCCCGGAAATGAGGCCGTCGAAGGTGACGATGGAATCCGACTTCCCGATGTCCGTGGCCAGCCCCATGGGCCTCTGGAGCAGCCCGTCCTGGTGGATCGAAAAAGTCTTGGTCAGGGCCGGGAATTCGTGTCCGACTTCCTTGAGGATCTCCTTGATGTCCTTGGTCACGAAGGTGTTTTCCTCGAGGTCGATGACGTCGATTCTCTTGGGGGAATAGCGGATGACATCGTCGACCGAGACGTTGACCCGCAGGCTCGGTTGGCTCGGGGCGACGAGAACCGGATAATCGTCGCTGACCCTGTCCACGGCCCGCGTCCCGAGCCCGGGGACGAGACGGAGCAACCCGTCCTCTCTCTTGATCCGCGGCGACCAGCGGAACTCGTTCCGGCTGAAGGCGACGCCGGCGTAAGCCGGGAAGAAGTACTTGCCCACCTTGGTGCCGACGACCTCCTGGATCATGATGCCCATCTCCTCGTAAAAATCGAGGAGGCCTCGCTCGGCCCGGTATTGGATGGGATCGGGGCTGAAGATCGAGGCGTAGACCTCGGCCACGGCGTCGAGAAGGGCTTCGAGCCGCTGCTGCTTGTCCCCCTGGTTGGCCAGGAAGAGGCTCTTGTATTTTCCGGCGAAGGCCGTCCCCAGCCGGTCCTCGAGGAGGCTCGAGCTGCGGACGATGAGCGGCACGTCGTCGAAGTCGTCGAGGGCGACCGACAGGCCCTTGACGATCTCGGGCGGGAAGGTCGAGTTCTTGAAGACTTGGACGAGATGGGGGTATTCCTGGCGGACGACGTCGATGTCCTTGTACTTCTGCTCGTGGACGTCGTCGAGGTTGTTGTAGGTTGTGAAGGCGATCAGCGCGTCGGAGGTGACGTACCACGTCTTGGGATTCTTTACGGAGCCGATGATCTTCGTCCGGCGCGCCGCTTGCTTGAGGATCCGGCTGGCCAGGAAGAGGCCGGCGCTCTTGCCGCCGAGCTTGCCGTGGCTGCCGGGCGGGAAGACGATCCGCTCCATGAGGCCGAAGAAGTCCTCGAGGTCGACGTATTTCTTGGCGACGTTGATGAACTCGAGCTGTTCGGTGAAGAAGCGCCGGATCAGGGAGACGCGGACGCTGTCGGCCAGGGACCGGGGGAGCTGGAGGCCCTCGGGCGCCAGGAGCTTGATGCGGCGCATGCCGTCGAGGACCTCGGCCAGGTCGGTGTAGACGTTCCCCAGGTTCTTGACGGCCGAGCTCGAACGGTCCTCGTTGATCCACTTCTGGATGCGGTCCAGGATCTCGTCGTCGGTCATGTTGGCGGAGGCGATTCGGAACGTCTCTTCGGTCAGCTCGAAGAAGCGGTCCATGGACTCCCGGCTCTGGGGGAGGTTGGCATCGCCGAAGAGCCCGTCGGCCGCCCGGTCCCCGCTGAAGCGCGGCAGGAGGCCGCGGGCCTCGGAAACGCCGCGCCAGCCGAGGTAGTTCATCATCTTACGGGAAACCCGGATCAGGAGGATCGGGTTGGTGTTGCGGAGGAGGTCCAGGGCGATCCGCCAGCCCCGTTTCCCCTCGGCCATGTCGCGGCGGCCGTCGCTCAACTTCTCGTACATCCCCCGCAGCCGTTGGTGCAGGATGAAGTGCCCCAAGCGCTCGGCGATCGTCTGGATGAGCTTGACCTCGCCCTTCATGAACGGGCCGCAGTCGCTCTCCGGTGTGGGCTTCCCGTAGGAGACGCAGAGGCGGCCGACCGACGCGTCCTGGACCCGGATCTCGGCGCAGTGGACGTAAGGAGTTTCCTCGAAATCGAGGGACTCGAAGGTTTCGGAGCCGTAGGTGATCCGGGCTTGGCAGCACTCCGGGAACTGCCAGCCGGCCGGGATGGCCTCGATGACCTGGTGGAATACGTCCTCGAGGGCGACGTCGTAAATGCTGAGGATCTCTTCGATCCGGTAGAGACAGTTCAGCTCCTTGGCCCGCTCGTGAAGCGTGGAGAAGAGGGTGCTGGCGGCCGTCGGGGTTCGCGGATTGCTCATGTCGACGCCTGCCTCCTTCGCCGCCGCGGCCTTCCCTCACGGGAGGGCGCCAGGGCGGCCCAGTCCAGATTCGGCCCGGAAAAAAATCAGACCCAGCCGCGGTCCTTGCAGGCGTTGGCGACGCGGCTGACGGCGATGACGTAGGCGGCGTCGCGCATGAACAGCTTCCGGGTGCGGGCGAGTTCGCTCACGGCCTTGAAGGCCGCCGTCATCTTCTCGTCGAGACGGGTCAGGACCTCTTCCTTGGTCCAGAAGTAGTTCATGTTGCACTGGACCTGTTCGAAGTAGCTGCAGGTGACCCCGCCGGCGTTGGCCAGGAAGTCGGGGATGACGAAGATGCCGCGGCTCTTGAGGACCGCGTCGGCCTCCGGCGTCGTCGGGCCGTTGGCGCCTTCGGCGACGATCTTGACCTTCGGCTTGATCTTCTTGATGGTGTCGGCGTTGACCTGGTTCTCGATGGCGCAGGGCAGGAGGATGTCGACGTCCTGTTCGATCCAGGCGTCGGCAGCGAGCCGCTCGTACTCGAGGGCCTCGGCCTTGGCCTTGTCGATGCCGCCGAAACGGTCGGTGATGGCCAGAAGCTCCTCCAGGCTGACGCCGCTCTTTTTCCGGTAGGTGTAGGAGGTTTGGTCGGCCTGGTCCCAGCAGGAAACGGCGATGACCTTGCCGCCGAGCTGGGTGTAAAGCTGGATGGCGTACTGGGCGACGTTGCCGAAGCCCTGGACCGAGGCGACGGTCGTCTCGATCTTGACGCCCATCTCCGCGAGGGCCTCGCGGACCGTGTAGATGAGGCCGTAGCCGGTGGCTTCGGTCCGGCCGAGGGAACCGCCCATGCCCACGGGCTTGCCGGTGATGAAGCCGGGGTACTTGGCGCCGTGGATCGTCTCGAACTCGTCGAGCATCCAGAGCATGTGCTGGGGGCTGGTCATGACGTCGGGGGCGGGAACGTCGCGGAGGTGGCCGACGTCGCGGGCGATCGTCCGGATCCAGCCGCGGCAGAGCCGTTCCTGCTCGCGCGGGCTGAGGTCGTGCGGGTCGCAGATGACGCCGCCTTTGCCGCCGCCAAGCGGGATGTCGACGACGGCGCACTTCCAGGTCATCCACATGGATAGGGCGCGGACGGTGTCGATCGTCTCCTGGGGGTGGAAGCGGATGCCGCCCTTGCAAGGGCCGCGGGCGTCGTTGTGCTGGCAGCGGAAGCCGCGGAACACGCGGACGCTGTTGTCGTCCATGCGGACGGGGATCGAGAAATGGTACTCCCGCAGCGGCTGCCGCAGGAGGTCCCGGGTCGGTTGATCGAGCTCGAGAAGGTCGGCCACAGTGTCGAACTGCTTCTGGGCCATCTCGAACGGGTTGAACCCTTTGGTCGCCATGAAAAAACTCCTTATAATGTCGTGATGATCTATTGGCCTGCTTCAGAGGGAAAGACCATGAAGCCGCAACAAAAAATGATAGCCGAAGACAGGCGAAATAGCAAGCCCCGGCGGAGGACCCAAAATTGCCGTTAGAGATCTATTGGCCCGGGATTTAGCGGTTTTAGAGCCTCGGTGGCAGACAGTGACCAGAAACAAAAATCCTATCGGCAGTCCAGGGACGAGTTCGACTCCTGTTGCACCAACGTGATAACTTCCGCTTTGGCCAACGTGAAAACTTCCGCTTTTTTAGGTTAAGGTATGGCTTCCTGATGAAGGAGGCCAGCCATGAAGCGAAAGGATTTGATCACGTTGAGCCAGGAAGAACATGATCGGTTTCTGATCATCCGCAAGGTTATGAAGAGGGAGATGAGCCAGGTTGAAGCGGCGGATCTTTTGAACATCTCCGACCGTCAGGTTCGGACTCTCATCGGCAAGGTCCGGGAGAGAGGAGCCAAGGGGTTGGCGCACGGGAACCGGGGCCGGGAGTCTCCCAGGAAGATGGCCCGGGCGGAGGGAGAGCGGATCGCCGGGATCATCCGAGGCAAGTATGAGGACTTTGGGCCGACCTTTGCCGCGGAGAAGCTCTGGGAGAGAGAGGGGATCAAGGTCAGCGACGAGAAGTTGCGGCAGATCATGATCGAGGCCGGGATCTGGCGGGTGCGGCAGCGCAAGGGGAACGTCCATCAGTGGCGGGAGAGGAAACATTTTTCGGGTGAGTTGGTGCAGATGGACGGGTCCCACCATGACTGGCTCGAGGGCCGGGGGCCGGAGCTCGTCTTAATGGGTTACATCGATGACGCGACAAACGACGTTTTTGGCCGCTTTTACGACTATGAAGGGGTCGAACCGGCCATGGACAGCCTGGAGGGTTATATCCGGCTCTACGGCATTCCCAGGGCCCTGTATCTTGATAAATTGAGCACATATAAGACGACACGGCCGGCGGACCTGGATGAGCTGTTGCGGGGAGAAGAGGCGCAGACGCAGTTTGAACGGGCCGGCAAGGAGATCGGGATAAATATCATTCACGCCGGCTCGCCCCAGGCCAAGGGCCGAATCGAGAGGGAGTTCGGCACGCTCCAAGACCGGCTGGTCAAGGATCTGCGGCTGGCCGGCATCTGCACGAAGGACGAGGCGAACCGATTCCTCGATAGCTATTGGCCGAAACACAATCGCCGGTTTTCGAGGCCGGCGTTGCGGCCGGAGAATCTCCACCGGCCGCTTCCCAAAGGTCTTAACTTGAGGGACATCTTCTGCCTCAAAGGGTCCCGGACGATCAACAACGGCTATATGGTCCGCTGGAAAGGGAGGCTGTTGGTGATCTCCAACCCGTCGATCGCGATGAGGAGACGCCAAACGCAGATTCTGGAGCACTTCGACGGCAGTCTCGCCATCCGCTTCAACGGCCGGAACCTGGATTACCGGGAGGTTCAGGACATAAAACCGGGGCCTCGCCCGGCGCCGGAGGCGAAAACGGCCCCGGAGAAGAGGAAAGGGCCAAACATCCCTGCTCCCAACCACCCTTGGCGGAGGTGGGAACCCCAGCTGCACCATAACTTCTATCTGGAGAAAATCTAACCCTTGAGAAAAGCGGAAGTTTTCACGTTGGTGGAATCCGGAAGTATTCATGTTGGCTTGACACTCCTTGACTGCGAATGTAACATGTGCTAATATTAGAACGTAATACGATATTGGTCGAAACGATGCTAGAGCAAAACAAAGACGAATTGATTAGGGCTTCCATTATTCAAGCGGCGGGGCGGGTGTTCCAGAAGTGGGGCCTGAACAAAAGCACCATGGAAGACATCGCACATGAAGCGGGAAAAGGAAAAAGCACGCTCTACTATTGCTTTAAAAGCAAGAAAGAGATCTTTGATATCGTCGTCACGACCGATGTGAATCGAATCCTATCGAATGCCAGGGAAATGGTCGAACATGTGTCATCGGCAAAAGAAAAAATTAAACAGTACATCATCGCTTCGTTGACCGAGTTGAAGAAATTCGCCAACGTCTATAGTATCGTCCGTGGGGAAATCAAAGGAAACAAGGCGCTTGTTGAGGAATTAAAGGAACGATTTAAATCTCAAGAGGAGGGTTTTATCAAAGAAATATTACGCCGCGGAGTCCAGAGAAACGAATTCAATTTCATCAATGACGGTGAGGTCAATGCTGCCGCCAAAGCGGTCGCTGGCATTATTAATGCGTTGGAATTGTATCTATTTTTGGAGAATGAGGATAACGTCCAGATCGATATGACGGCTAAGCTGATTTCCAATGGGATATAATTATTTTTTGCCCTCTATTCGACTCTAATACGCTGCTGGTCTGATAGCACAAGGCGAAGCAAGGCATTGATGTTGATTCCGGACAAAATCTAATTTTTTTTACCATGAATTCGACCTTGGAACGATATTGGTCCAATATTACAAGGAGTTACAATGAATCGATTACAGTGCGTTTTCATAAGCATTTTGGCTCCGCTTCTCATCCTGACGGGCTGCCATTCTTCCGAAAACAAGGCTCCTGAGCCGGTCAATGTCGAGGTTCGGAAGGTCGCTCTTTCCGACGAGAAACACGATTTCTCGTACAGCGGAATCATCGAAGAATCGGAGACGATCCCCTTAAGCTTTTCTTCAGTCGGCACGGTGTCGAAGGTCCTCGTTTCGGAAGGGACCGCTGTGAAAAAGGGACAGCTGCTGGCAACGCTCGATGACGCGACATACCGGAATGCGTACGAGATAGCCTGCGCAACCCTACGGCAGGCGGAAGATGCCTCTAAACGCTTAACGCCGATGCACAAAAACGGCACTTTGCCGGAAATCAAATATGTCGAAGTGGAAACCGCTTTGCAGCAGGCCAAGGCCGCCGCGGCCATAGCCAAGAAAGCATTAGACAACTGCCGATTGTACGCGACGACGGACGGATTCATCGGCAAATGCTCCATCGATCCGGGCATGGTTTTGATGGCCAACATCAATTCCATCACGATTGTCCGCATCGCGAAAGTGTATGCCAGGGTCGGTGTTCCGGAGAATGAAATAGCGTCGGTGAATAAAGGAGAACAGGGAACGGTGACCATCGGAGCGCTCGGCTCCCAGCCGTATACCGGCACAGTGGAGGAAATCGGCGTCGTCGCCGATCTTCTGGCCCATTCGTACAAAGTCAAAATCGCCCTCGCCAATCCCGGAGGGAGGATCAAGCCCGGCATGGTCTGCGCCGCCGTGCTGCATCATACATCCGGCGCGCACAGTTTGATGGTCCCCAATCGGGCCGTCATGATCGACGAGGCGGGACGTCACTTTGTCTATGTGGTCGACGCGACGCGGCAGAAGGCTATGCGCACATCGATCACAATCGGAAATTATGTCCGTGATGGAATTGAAATCGTGACCGGACTTTCCGTGAACGATCTCGTCATGATCGAGGGTCAGCATAAGCTTGTCGATCAGGCCAGCGTCCGTGTGATCAATCGCTGATGATGAGATTTCGAAAGCCATGAAAAAACATACGAACTTATTGGAAAAGATCCTCCACCATAAACAGATTCTCCTCCTGTGCACCGGATTGCTGGCGGTCTTGGGGATCATCGCTCTATGGGAAATGCCGCGGGACGAGTTCCCGCAATTCACCATACGTCAGGGCTTGATCGTCGGCGTTTATCCGGGCGCTTCATCCTTGCAGGTCGAAGAACAGTTGACCAAGAAGATCGAGCGCTACTTGTTTCAATATGAAGCCGTCGACAGAGCGAAGACATATTCCATCTCCAAAGAGAATATGATGGTCATCTATGTCGAGGTCGATAGAAAAGAAAAGGATCCGGAAGCGTTCTGGGCGAAACTGCGCCACGGGCTGAACGAATTCAAAGCCCAGCTGCCCTCCGGCGTCCTCTCGCTCGCGGCAGACAACGATTTCGGCAATACTTCGGCGCTGCTGCTCGCGGTTGAATCCGATACCAAAACCTACCGTGAACTCGAACGCTGCCTGGAAGGGTTCGAGGACGATATCCGGAAGATTCCCGCCGCCTCCCGAATCAAGCATTACGGCCTGCAGCCGGAAGTGATCAATATCTATCTGGATAACGCCAAACTCACCAAGTACGGCGTCAAGCCGTTGCTTGTGCTGGCCGCGTTGAAACTGGAAGGATCGGTCAACTATGCCGGCGAAGTGGACGACGGGAGCTTCATCCGTCCCATTCACATCCCGCTCCTCTATAAAACGGAAAGCGATATCGCCAATCAGATCGTTTACGCCGATCCCAATGGAAACGTCGTCCGGGTGAAAGATGTCGCCCGCGTCGTGCGGGAATATGCGGAGCCCGATTCGTATATCCGGGTCAACGGCAGGAAATGTCTTGTCGTTTCGCTGGAAATGCGTCCGGGCAACAATATCGTTCAGTTCGGCAAAGATGTCGGTCAAGTCATTGAGACGTTCTCGAAATCTATGCCGCCGGATATCAAGGTGGTGACCATATCCGACATGCCGGATGCGGTTTCCAAGGCGATCCGGAATTTTATGAAAGAGTTCTGGATCGCCATATTATCGGTGATTCTCGTGACCATCCTTCTCCTGCCGCGCCGAGTGGCGCTCGTGGCGGCTTCGACCATTCCGATCTCCATCCTCATAACGCTCGGAATCATGTGGGCGGCCGGAATGGACCTGCAAACCGTATCGCTGGCGGGATTGATCATCGTTCTCGGCATGGTCGTCGACAATGCCATCGTCATTGTCGATAATTACGTGGAAAAACTGGATCACGGCATCAAGCCGTACGAGGCCGCATCACGCAGCGTCACCGACCTTTTCAGCTCCGTGTTTTATGCGACGCTGATCATCATCGTTTTCTTCGCTCCGATGATGTTCTTTATGACCGGAATGGCGGGAGATTTTGTCCAATCGCTGCCGGTAACGATCGCCCTGGCCCTTTTGATCTCGCTCGCCGTCACGGCTCTGCTGGTTCCGCTGGTGTGTCATCGTTTCATCCATCGCGGAATTCGGAGAGACGAGAACAGAGGGAAAAAAACCGGTTTTTTGAATGCCCTGCAAAACTCTTATGACCGGATTCTGGAATATTCTTTTACAAAGAAGAAGACGGTCGTATTTCTGGGAACGCTTTCGTTCGTCGTCGGTCTTGTTCTTGTGACGTTCCTTCCGCGAGAGTCTTTTCCGAAATTCGAACGAAATCAATTTGCCGTGGAAGTCTACCTGCCGGAAGGAAGTTCGCTGGCGCAGACAGACGCCGTCATCAAGGATCTCGAAGGGAAACTCCAAGAAGATCCTCGGGTCAAGGTCGTGGCCGCGTTTGTCGGAACGAGTTCGCCCCGCTTCAATACGCTTTATGCTCCGAATTTTCCGGCCAAGAATTACGGGCAATTGATTATCCTGACGGAATCGAATAAGGCCACCATCGATATCTTGAATGAATATGGCAAAAAATACAGCAATGATCATCCGCGCGCGTATATCAAATGGAAACAATTGGATATGATGTGGGCTAAAGCTCCGGTGGAGATTCGTATCTCCGGCGACGATATCGCTACGATCAAAAAAGCGGCCGCTCAAGTGGCCGACCTCGCGCGTCCCATGAAAGGGGCAACCTGGGTGCGAACCGATTATGACCAGCCGCAGCAAGCTCTCCGGCTCAATATCCGGCAGGAAGAAGCGAATCGCCTCGGATATTCGAAAATGCTTATCGGTTATTCGTTGCTGGTTGGAACAAAGGGATTTCCGATTTCGACCATATGGGAAGACGACTATCCGGTCGATGTCGTTTTGAAAGGGGACAAGAAAACGAGCCATGAAGAGATCGAAAATCAATACGTGACATCGATGTATCTCGTTTCTTCCGTGCCGCTGCGTCAGTTGGCAAGCATCCAGCCGGAATGGACGGAAGGGGAGATCGTCCGCCGTAACGGCGTCCGGACGATCACGGTCCGGGTCGATATCGAACGCGGGATGTATGCGGCGTCGGTATTTTCTCGTATAAAATCGGCCGTCGGTCGGATGAAACTTCCGGAAGGGGTAAGCATCGAATACGGCGGAGAATACGAACAGAACAGCGAAGCGATGGGACCTCTATACTACTCGCTTATGGTCAGCGTTATTCTGGCATTCATCGTTTTGCTCTTTCATTTCCGGAAAACCAAGACCGCGCTTCTTATCATGGCGACCATGCCGCTCAGCCTTTTCGGCGCATCATTTGGACTCTTTATCACCGGCTATCCGTTCAGTGTTACGGCGTTAATCGGACTTATCGGCCTGATGGGAATCGTGGTGCGCAACGGAATTATCTATGTTTCGTATGCGGAAGAACTCCGCAGAGAACATGGGCATTCGCTTGAAGAAGCGGCGATTACGGCGGCAAAACGAAGAATGCGCCCGATATTTCTTACGGCGGCGGCCGCGGCCGTCGGCGTGATCCCTATGATGGCCAGCGGCTCGTCGCTCTGGGGACCGTTGGGCTCGGTCATTTGCTTCGGACTCCTCTTTGGATTGGTCTTGTCGTTGCTGGTGTTGCCGGTGCTGTATTACTTGGTTCATCGAAAAGATCATGAAAATAAGCTAGAGAGTGAAGTCGCATGAAAAAATATACTTTAGCACTCGCCGTTCTGCTCTGCGTCAACACGATGTTCGCCCAAAGGATGCTGACGCTCGAAGAAAGCAAGCAGCTTGCGCTGCAGCATAATTACCGGATCAAGAACAGTATCCTGGAAATGGAGGCTGCCGGGGAAACCAAAAAGGCCGCCTTTACGAGCTTCTTTCCTTCCCTCAGCGCCGGCGGATATGCGTTAAATGCCCAAAAGAACCTGATGGAACTCTCCGTCGGGGGGGGTGCGCTGGGATTATTGAAATCCGGGACGCTGGGTATGGTGAGCCTCGTCCAGCCGGTCTATGCGGGCGGCCGGATATGGAACGGCAACAAGCTGGCTTCGCTGAGCGAGGATGTCAGCGAATACAAGAGCCGTCTGGCACGGAATGAGGTGCTGCTCAAGACGGAAGAACAGTATTGGCTGGTGGTGGTGCTCAAGGAAAAAATGAAAACGATACATGCGTACGAAGAGTTTCTGGACAGCCTTCTGCGCCAGGTCGAAGACGCCTATGCTTCCGGGCTCGTGATGAAAAACGACCTTCTGAAGGTCCGGCTAAAACGGAGTGAAGTATTGCTGAATAAATCGAAGCTGGAAAATGGGATCAAGCTGGCCACGATGGCCTTTTGCCAGCATGTCAATATCCCTTATGATCCGACTCTTGTCCTGGTGGATTCCCTCTCGACCGGCGATCTTCCCCAGACGTATTATGTTGATCACAAGGAAGCGCTCGGCGAGCGTACGGAATATAAATTACTTCAATCTTCCGTCCGGGCCGAAGAGCTGCAGACACGCTTGAAGCGGGGGGAATATCTTCCGCAGGCGGGGATAGGTGTCGGCGGGATCTACATGAAAATCGATGATGGGAAAGACCGAACCGTCGGCATGGTCTATGGTACGGTGCAGATCCCAATCTCCGGATGGTGGGCAGCGTCGCATACGCTGGCGGAAAGAAAAGCCCAAGAACAAATAGCCCGGAACGGGATGAAGGATCAATCAGAATTGCTCCTGCTCCAGATGGAGAAAGCCTGGCAGGATTTTACCGACGCATACAAACAGGTGCTCTTGAGCGATGATACCCAAAAACAGGCGGAAGAGAATTTGAAAGTGAATGAGGACGGCTATAAGAACGGCATGATTTCCGTCTCCGATCTTTTGGAGGCGCAGGCGATGTTGCAGCAGGCCAAAGATCAGCTGAACGATGCCAAGGCGAATTGTCAAACGAAAAAGATCAATTATTTGCAGGTCACGGGAAGATAGTGAACGTTTTACTATCAGTGGCCAACCTTATGTGACAGACCGCTCGAATGGAAATTATGACATGATAATAAATTCAGTAGCTGATTATATTCCGGATTTCGTCATACCCAACGAATACTTTTTCGCTAATTATGGCATCACCGATAATGAAATTTTTTCCAAAAGTGGAATCAAGCAAAGAAGACGTACCCGACCTGATGAGAACACCAACTCTATGGCCATTGAAGCGGTAAAAAAAGTTTTTTTTAACTTACCGTTTTCAATAAATGAAATAGATTTAATAATAGGTGCGACATACACGCCTTATGATACAGCCGGCACATTGGCCCATGCCGTACAAAAGCAATTTCATATATGCCATGCAAAATGTTTTACTATTGATTCTGCCTGTTCTTCTTTTGTGAATGCCATAGAAATTGTTGACTGCTATCTTGCCAGGAAGAAAGCGAGTAAAGCATTAATCGTCATTTCAGAAAACAATAGCGCTTATAGCGACGATTCCGACAAGAAATCCGGTTTTTTATTTGGTGACGGTGCAGCCGCCGTACTTATTACCAATCAAAGATATTCCGCGAATGATATTGAAATAATTGACGTGAATACTACCGGTTTGGGTCACATTGGTAAAAGCATAGATGCTGTATATGTAAGACCTAATAACGGAGGAATAAGGATGCCTTTTGGCAGAGATGTTTTTCGATATGCCTGTACATATATGCTATTTGAAACAGAGCAAATATTGATTAAAAACAACATTCCTCTTAGTCAGTTGAACTATTTTATTCCTCACCAGGCAAATGCCAGAATTACAGATTACGTGACAAAAAAATTGAACTTAGAACAATCACGTGTACTCACAAACATTGAACAGCTTGGAAATACGGGCTCGGCAAGTACGCCGATTGTATTATCCCGAAACATGGGAAAATATAAGCAAGACGATATCATCGTTATTTCGGTTTTTGGCGGGGGTTATTCAAGTGGGGCTGTTTTGTTAAGAAAATTATAATCATAAGCCATGAAAACAGTCGAATACTGTCATGAGATGGTATGGCACTATTCCTGTTCGTGGTGGAGAAGGCAAAAATGTCGTTAATCAGGCTGCTATGGCCGCTGAGGCGGGGAGTCGGCCGGCCTGCCTTGATGCGCGGGGGGTTTTCGAGTTCTTGACATCGATTCGAGGCCCGGGATATCCTCCCTTCGCAATGGAAAGCCACGGCGAATTCTTCAAAGATAGGAACGTGCTCGTCGGGAGCGCGCTGGGACCGACGAACCTCACCGGGCACCCCGAGGCGGCCTTTCCGAACGGCTACGGCTCCAAGGGCCAGCCAACCGTCCTTCGCCTGACGGGGCGGCTCTTTAGCGAAGCGGAGATCCTGTTCCTTGCCCACGCCTTTCAGGGGAAAACGGATTTTCGCCTCAAGCGGCCGAAGTTCGATTGAGGCGCGGCCGGGGCCATGAGCGATTTCTTGAAAAAAGTCAGCCGGTCCTTGGGGCTGAGCTATACCTGGTGGCACTGGAGGTGGCTCAACCTCAAGAGACGCTGGGTGGAATTTCTCTCCACGGATACGAACGCCGTCCGCCACCTCAGATCGGGCCAGAAAATCTGCCGCAAGTGCAGGGCCTTGGCGGGCGCGGGCGACAAGCGGTGTTCCGTCTGCGGAGCGCGGCTGCCGTCGGCTGCCGGGAATTTCCTCTACAAGGTCTTCGGACTCATCATGCCCGGCGTCTCGCCGGTGACCGTCGCTCTGACCGCGGTCATCGGGATCAACTTCATCGTCCAGGTCTTGACCTCGGGCGGGACCGCGCTCCTATCTCCGGGCCTCGAGTCGCTCGTCCGGGCCGGGGCTCTGGACTCGAGGCTCGTGGCCGCCGGTGAGTGGTGGAGGCTGGCCACTTGCGTGTTCGTCCATATCGGCGCCATCCATTTTCTCTTCAACATGTATGCCCTCCTCAGCGTCTCGAGCTTCCTCGAAGAGGAGATCGGCGCGGCCCGGTACCTGACGCTTTTCCTTCTCGCGGGGCTGGGGGGGTCGGCCGCTTCCTATCTTCTCCACGCGCGGGTCGTGTCGGCCGGCGCGTCGGGCGCCATTTTCGGCCTGATCGGGTTCGCCATCCCGTATTTCCGCCGCCAGGGGAGCACCCGTGCGAGGGACATCCAGACCTTCATGGTCCGCTGGGCCCTCTACGCTTTCTTTTTCGGTCTGATCGTCCGGGCGGACAATTTCGCCCACGCCGGGGGCTTCGCGGCCGGCTTTCTGCTGGGTTCGGTCATGGAGATCCGGGAGGACGAGAGACGGCGACGGGACCCGTTTTGGAGAGTAGTCGCCGGCTGTCTCGCTCTTGCCCTGGTAGCCAGCTTTGTTCTTCTGATCAGGTCTCGTTAGCCGCTATTGCCTCCCCGGCCTCAAGAAAGATGGCCCGCTTGACATAAAAAAATGACTATTATATAATAATAGTCATAAGTCACAATGAGACAAATAGCCAGGCGTGAAGACATCCGTGACTTGATCCTCGACGCCGTCGACGTCCTTCTGGCCAAGTACGGGTATAAGAAAATGACCATGGAAGACGTGGCCCGCCAGGTCGGCATCGGCAAGGGCACAATCTATCTTCATTTCCCGGGAAAAGAGGAGCTGATCCTGTCCCATATCGACCGGATCGCCGACAGGATCGTCGCCAAGCTCCGCGAGATCGCCGGCTCGTCCGACTCTTCCGACAGGCGCATCCGCAAGATGCTCGTCCACCGGGTCCTCTTCCGCTTCGACAGCGTCGCCCAATACTCCCAGAACCTCAGCGACCTGCTGTCGTCGGTGAGGACCGTGCTCCTGACCCGGCGTGAAGTGCACTTCGAAAAAGAGGCGGCCGTGTTCGAGGATATCCTCCGGGAGGGCGCCCGTCTGGGGTCCCTGGAATGTGCCGACCCCCGGACGACGTCCTTCGTGTTTATCCAGAGCACCAATTCCCTCCTGCCGTTCAACCTTTCGGCCCGCGAACTGGGCCGGAGGGAAGAAGTGGAGGATCAGGTCGGCCGCATCGCCGATCTGCTTATCAAAGGGCTTCTCCCTTGTCCGTCGCGCCCGGCCAGCTGGACGCGATGATTGAAAAACGATATGGATCGATTTGAGGAGGTTTCCGATGTTCCGAAAGACCACCCGATGGATCTTCATTCTCGTCTTATCCCTGGCCCTTGCCGGGCCGAGCGCTTTCACCCGGCAACAGGCCGCTCCGGCTTTCAAGGATACGACCGCCCTGCCGGATGGTCCGTCAGGGGCTCGCATCCGGTCTTTCATCGATGTCGTCAACTCGGGAAGCGTGGACCGTATGAAGCGCTTCCTGAACGAGGAATGCGCCAAGGAATTCCGGGAGACCGTCCCGCTGAGCGACCACATCTCCACGGCTCTCGGCTTTCTGAGAGACACGGGCGGCGTCGACTTCTACTCCGTCCGCGCCTACACGCCCGAACGCCCGGGGGCGACCGTGGTTATCGTCAAGGACCGGGCCCTGGGGGGCTGGTGGGGGATCAGCTTCAGTTTCGGCGAGGCCCCGAAGTTCCTCGTCGCGGGCCTCGGAATGAGTCCGGCCCGCCCGCCCGCCGGCATCGCCGAGCCGCCTCTGACCGAGAAGGAAGCCCTCGACGAGATCCGGGCCCTGATGGTCAGTCTCAAAAAGAAAGACTGGTACTCGGGGACCGTGCTTGTCGCCAAGGGGGCCGAAGTGCTCGTGACCGATTTCGCGGGGGAGGCCAGCAAGGCCTTTCATGTTCCCAATAACATCGACACCAAGTTCAACCTGGGTTCGATGAACAAAATGTTCACGTCCACGGCCGTCGCCCGCCTGGTCGAAGCCGGGAAGCTCTCGTTTGACGATCCGATCGGCAAATACATCGACGAGACCTGGCTGCCCAGGGCCGTCACGGACATGATCACCGTCCGCCATCTCATAACCCATACCTCCGGACTGGGCAGCTATTTCAACGAGGTCTACGACCGGAGCTCCCGCGCGCTCTTCCGCAAGCTCGACGACTACAAGCCGCTCATCAAGGACGACAAGCCCGCCTTCACCCCTGGCGAGAAGTTCCAGTACAGCAACACCGGGATGTTCCTCCTCGGGGTCATCATCGAGAAGGTCACGGGCGAGGATTATTTCGAACACATCCGCAAAGCGATCTATGCGCCGGCCGGAATGACCAATTCCGACTGCTACGAGATGGACTACCCCGTAGAGAACCTGGCCATCGGCTATAGCCCCGACTTCACCAGCCCCTACAAGTGGCAGAACAACCTCTACAAGCACGTCCTCAAGGGCGGGCCGGCCGGCGGCGGCTTCTCCACGGTCAAGGACCTCCACAAGTTCGCCCTGGCCCTGCTCTCCGGAAAGCTCGTCTCCAAGCCCGTGCGCGAGACGATGTGGACGGATTTCAAGGGCGCGAACTACGGGTACGGTTTCCAGGTCGTCCAGAGCCCGATGGGAAAGGCCGTCGGCCACAGCGGCGGCTTCCCCGGCATCAATTCGCAGCTCGACATCTATGTCGACTCCGGCTATATCGTCGCCGCGATGTGCAATTACGACAACGGCGCCTCTCCGCTGGCCAACAGGATCGGACTGATCTTAGCCCGCGTGAAGGACCGCTGAGAAGGCGCCTCTTCCCGCGCCGCCGCGGAGGTCCGGGCCCATGAACGCGAAGACATTATTCAATGACTCAAGGAGGTTCGACATGTCCCGAACGGCCATCCGATGGATCTTTGTCCTTTACTTCTTTCTGGCCCTCGTCGGCCCGAGCGCTTTCGCTCAGGAGCCGAAGGCCCTTACTCTCGACGCCGCCAAAAAACAGGCCATCGTCGATGAGATCGCGTCGCTCCTCGACAAGAACTACATCTTCGCCGAGACGGCCAAGAAGATGGAAGAGAAGATCCGGGTCCGGTTCAAGAACGGCGATTACGACAAGCTCTCCGGGGCCCCCGAGTTCGCCCAGGCCGTCTCACGAGACCTGGCCGAGGTCAGCAAGGACAGGCACCTGAACTTCGCGTTCGCTCCCGAGATGGCTGCCGATATGAGGCGGGTCATGGGCCGGAGCGAGGAGGAGGCGAAAAGGGTTCGCGAACGCCGGCTCCAGGCCGCCAAACGCGACAACTTCGGCTTCCGTAAGGTGGAGCGGCTCCCGGGGAATATCGGCTATCTCGACTTTCGGGCTTTTCAGTCGCCCGACCAGGCCGGCGCGACGGCCGTCGCGGCCATGAACTTCCTGGCCTATTGTGACGCCGTCATCGTCGACCTCCGCCAGAACGGAGGTGGCGATCCGGCCCAGATCCAGCTCATCAGCTCCTACTTTTTCCGCGATCCGGCCCACCTCAACGACCTCTACTACCGGGCCGGGGACATGACCGAGAACTACTGGACCCTGCCCTACGTCCCTGGCCCGAAACCGGTCGACGCCGACCTCTACATCCTGACGAGCGCCAGAACCTTCTCCGGAGCCGAGGAATTCTCCTACAACATGAAGAACTTGAAGAGGGCGACCATCATCGGCGAGACGACCGGCGGCGGCGCCCATCCGACGAACTCCATGATCGTCCAGGAAGATTTCATCCTCAACGTGCCGGTAGGCCGGGCCATCAACCCCGTCTCCAAGACGAACTGGGAAGGCACCGGCGTCACGCCGGACATCCAAGTTCCGGCCGCGGAGGCCTACGACCGGGCCTACCAGATGGCTGTCGAAAAGCTCGCGGCCAAGGCGGCCGACACCCAGGCGAAAGGCGAATTCGAGTGGATCCTCGTCGGTTTGAAGGCCAAGGCGAACCCGCCGCGCGTCGATGAAAAGACCTTGACAGCGTACGCCGGCGCATATGGCGAGCGCAAGGTCATGTTCGAGAACGGCGCCCTTTTCTACCAGCGGACCGGGCCGAAGTATCGGCTTGTTCCCCTGACAGGAACCCTCTTCGCGGCGGAAGGGCTCGACTACTTCCGGGTGGAATTCGTGGTCAAGGACGGCAAGGCGGTCGAACTCATCGGGCTTTACGATAACGGGGATCGGCAGCCCTCGCCGCGGACGAAATAAACGGCTGGCCGAGGCCTCTCTGAGGACTCCGGGCTCAGGGCCGGCGGGCGCCCATCGCCTCGAGGTCCACGTAGACCGCTGCGGCGAGGGCCGACGCCAGCGCCGTGTAGCGGTGGAGCTCGAACATGAACTTCTGTCCGGCGGTCCGGAGGAGTGGGAGCATCGGCACGAGGGCGGACAGAGCCAGCAGGAAACCGGCCAGGACGAATAGCCAGAAGGCCGCGAACTTGACCCGGGCCGCCGTGATGCCCATCTTCCTGGGGTCGAGAAGGGCCAGGCTCAGGTTGACCGGCTTGGGGACGGAGATGAAATTCCGGCCCTTGAAGATGACGATGACGGCGAGGCAGGCCGCGAACAGGCCGCCGGCCATGACGTGGCCGACAAGGGGAAAGCCGTAGAGCCCGCGCGGGACGAAAATGGCGAAGAAAAAACCACTCGCCGCGAGGTAGGCGAAGCTTCCATAAAAGCCGATATAAAGCCACTTCTCGAGGTCCGGCAGGCGCCACAAGGACAGGGCTTTGACGTAATCCCACCAGGCTTTGGGCGAGGCCTTGCGAGCCGATTGGATCGTCCGGAGGGCCAGCCAGGCCAAGTACTTCTTGAAGATTTCGATGTAGATGATGGTCGACCGGGCCTCCTCTCTGGTCGTCCAGAAACGGTGGAAGGCGAGGCCGGCGAAAAGCCCCAGCGCCGAGAGGATGGTGATGATCGTGAACAGCATGGCTCTCACCTTTTCTCGAGGAAGCCGGCCAGGCGCCCGAGGAGGAGCAGGCCGGCCAGGAAGACGAGCGACCCGATGACGAAAGCGCAGACGGCAAGGACGACCTTGAACAGCGGCCGGGTGATGAAGGACAGCCCGAAGAACCTCTGGAAGAGGCCGCCCAGCCCCATGAAGGAGGCGGCCGAGCGCTTCTCCACATTCGCCGTAAGCAGGGGACCCGTCGCCCGGAGTTTGGTGAAGAAAAAGTCCGACCCGCCGCTGTGACAATCCGTGCAGCCGTTCCAGCCGAGCGACTGCTGGGCCGGCCGGACGTTGTGGGCCAGGGGCCAGGTAACGGGCTGGGCCGCGGGATGGGCGCCTGCCGCGAGCTTGCCGTTCTTGTCGAGCCGGAACATCCGGCCCCCGGAGATGTAGACGAAATCGGATTTTTCCCCTGATTTGGCGAGCGCCGCGAGAACGAGCGCGACCTGCTCCTCAGTCAGCGTCTGTTCGGTACCGGCTTTAGCCGTCACCGTCCGGATGTCGAAGTCCGAGCCGAGCGGGGCAAACTTCCCTTCGGCCAGCCAGCCGGGTCCGGCCGCGCCGGCGAGCTCGGCCGGAGCGTCCGACATATCGAGAACGCCGTCGACGAGCTTGTAGAGCGTCTTCTTGACGACGATGACAGGCTGGCCCGGCGCGCTGACGACCGTCCCCAGCGCCTGCAGGAACTCCTGGAACCTCGTTTCGACAGCCGGGTCCTTATCGGCCGCGGCCGGGTCGAAATCCGGCACGAGCGGCAGGACCTCGGCTCCCTTGCCGATGCCCCAGAAAGCCGGGGTTCCCGCCTTGGCTCCCGGGCGCTCCGCCGAGTCGATGCCGCCGTCCACATTGGGAGAGAAGACGAACTTCCCCGAAACGAGGACGGGGATCTCGTCCTCGGCCATGACCTGAGTGAGGGCGACGAGGACTTGGCCGATGTGCTCTTCCGCCTTAAGGATATCGCCGGCCGCGGTTTCGACCTCGGACGGCTTGAGCGGCTTGACGTCTTTTCCTTCGAGCCTAGCCCAGAAGGCTGGCCAGACGAGCCTGTTCGGTACGATCTTATGCCCGGCGCCTTTGGCGTAAACGGGCTCGATGACCGCGGGCACGTCCGTCGACCAGGTCGCGACGCCGTAGATGCCGAGACGATTGGCCCGTGA
>Ga0105152_10000071_pt1 | contig 22834 bp, 22 predicted proteins | sample LakBais05cmmetaG_FD_81534 | JGI IMG/M metagenome (GOLD analysis project Ga0105152, IMG submission 81534) | Lake sediment microbial communities from Lake Baikal, Russia to study Microbial Dark Matter (Phase II) - Lake Baikal sediment 0-5 cm | ecosystem: Environmental > Aquatic > Freshwater >...
CACATTGCTGCATGGCATCCGTCAGTTCACCTGTCAATTTTGTAATGTCGATTTTTCCTGATATCCATTATAATAATAATCCATTTAGTAGAGTAGTCAGATGCCAAAACGATTGATCCTGGTGGCAGGCAATATCGGAGCCGGAAAGACTTCGCTGACCGAACGCATCGGCGAGCGTCTGGGCTGGCGCACGGCGTTCGAGTCGGTGTCTGACAACCCCTACCTGCCCGATTTCTACAAGGACATGCGCGCCTGGTCCTTCCACCTGCAGATCTACTTCCTCGGTCACCGCGCCGAGCAACACCTGGAACTGGCAGGCGACCAGGTCTCCGCCATTTGTGACCGTTCCATTTACGAGGATGCCTACATCTTCGCGCGCGCCCTGAACCACCTCGGCAACCTGAATGAGCGCGACTACCTGGCTTACCGACGTCTGTTCGAGCTGGTGGTCAGGAACCTGCCAGCGCCGGACCTGCTGATCTACCTGCGCGCACCGGTACGCGTCCTCATGGAGCGCATCCAACGCCGGGCGCGAAACATCGAGACCGGCATCACGGCTGAGTACCTCACATTACTCGAAAGTTACTATGACGAGTGGATGGAGAGCTTCGACATCTGCCCGGTCCTGACCATCAAGACCGACGACCTGGATTTCGTCCACAAAACCAAACACCTCGAAACAGTCGTTCAGTACATCCAGGAAAAACTGGCCGGCAAGGAAGAGATGGTCTTCGGCGCCTGAGCCGCCCCCGATATTATTTAACCCTATGATACTGTTTATTGAAAAATTCCTGCCCCTTCTGGTCTATCCGCTCGGATTGGCATTGCTGTTGATGATCCTGGCACTTATCCTGCGCCAGCGCTCGGTTGGCGAGACGCTCGCCATTGTACTGGCAATCCTGGTCCTGTGGCTGTGTTCGACACGCTATGTGGCGCTTTCACTGGTGAAGTCGCTCGAGTGGCGCTACCTTCCCACGCAGACGCTCCCGGCAGCGGATGCCATCGTGGTGCTGGGAGGTGGGACAGAATCACCGCAGTATCCGCGCCCAATGGTTGAGGTCAATGCTGCCGGAGACCGGGTGATCTATGCCGCCGAGCTGTACAAGCAGGGCAAAGCCTCGTTCATCCTGGTCAGCGGTGGCAACATCCCCAACCTGGATGCGCGCACCACCACCCCGGCAGAAGACATGGCAACACTTCTCACCATGCTGGGCATACCCCCGGAAGTGATCTGGCTGCAGCCCAACTCTGCCAACACCGCCGAGGACGCGCAGTATTCCAGCCAGATACTCAGGGATAGCGGTATCACCCAGGTGATCCTGGTCACTTCAGCCATACACATGCCGCGCTCGGTCGAACTTTTCTCAGCCCAGGGCATCCAGGTCATCCCGGCGCCGGTCGACTACACCGTCACCCAGGAAGTGTGGAATGATCTGTGGGGTGGTAACTGGCAGGAGATGATCATATCCGGTATGCCCAACGCCTCCAGCCTGGCTCAGACCACCAACGCCATGAAGGAATACATCGGTATGCTGGTTAATAACCTCCAGACGGGAGATTAAGTGCGATCCATCCAAAACGGAACCGGTCTGGAAAGTTCCCTTGATATATCGTATCGAACCTATTGACGGTTCGGTTACAATTCCCATTCGATCCAATAAAGCAAACATGCTTTGCAACCCGTCTGACCCTTTTGCGTAGATAGGGTTAGAACGATCCAAACTCAGGAGCGCAGTGTGGCAAATCCGGAAAGCGAATGGCTCGACCTGGCAATCAGCGGCAACGATGATGCCTTCACGCGTCTGGTGGAAACCTACCAGTCGCCGGTCTATAACCTGTGCTACCGCATGCTCGGAAATACCGGAGATGCTGAAGATGCCGCCCAGGAAAGTTTCTGGCGTGCCTGGCAATATATCAAGCGTTACGACCGCCAGCGGTCATTCGTAACCTGGCTGCTTTCGATAAGCGCCCATTACTGCATCGACCAGTTGCGGAAACGCCGCCTCGAGCTGGTACCGCTCGATGTGCTTCCTGAAGAAGATGCGCCTGATCCAGGTCTGTCGCCTGAAGCTGCATCAAAGCTGCGTGAGGAAAAGCAGCAGATGCGCAAGCTGCTCAACAGGCTCGGACCGCAGGATCGGGCAGCGATCGTCATGCGCTACTGGTACGATTTCTCAGAAGTGGAGATCGCCACTTCGTTGTCGCTGACGGTCAGTGCGGTAAAAAGCCGGCTGCACCGGGCACGACGCGAACTGGCACTCGCTTACGATGAATGCTACGAAACAACGGCGCTCGCAGAAAGGAGACGCTATGAGTCACCAGCCTTTTGAGATGTGGCTGCTCTCCGGAGCAACCCTCGACAAAAACCAAAACCACCAGCTTCAGGAGCACCTGAAAACCTGCAAGCCCTGCAGCAAGCTGACCTGCAACCTGACGCGGGTTGAGTATCAACTCAACATAGCACCGCTCGTTAAACCGCGGGCGGGGTTTGCCCAACGCTTCCAGGCAAGCCTGCCAGCCCGTCAGGCAGCACGCCAGCGCCGGCAAGTCTGGTCGATCATCATCTCCGGTCTTTCGATCGGAGCCGCGATCTACATCTATCACATCCTGCCGGATCTTGCCAGCCTGTCGATCGGTGCCATCCTGTCTTCGCTGGTTAATAACAGCCTGTCTCTCGTCGCCGCGTTGTTGCGCATCGGGCAGATTTCCGGCTACGTGCTGATGGGCATTCCGCCCGCCATCCCGCTGGCAGTCTGGATCTCCCTGACCACCGTCTTCTGCATCCTGAGTCTGATCTGGGTCCTGGCGCTGGGACGTATCCTTGCGCCCAAAGGAGAAAAAGCATGAAACATAACCTTAAAATCACCCTTCTGCTGTGTCTGGTACTCGTGGCAGCCCTTGCCACCAGCGCCTTCACAGCTTCCGGCCCGCAGGACGACAAAGTCGTCTTTGGCGGCAGCTATGTCCTTTCAAGCGGTGAAACCCTCAACGGTAACCTGGTTATCCTGGGTGGCGCTGCAACCCTCGAACAGGGTTCCACCGTAACCGGCGATACCGTCCTGGTCGGCGGCACGCTGGATGCCGATGGGATCATCACCGGCACCCTGGCGATCGTTGGCGGTACAGCCCAACTGGGCGACCATGCGGTCGTCAACCGCGATGTCGTCTCGGTCGGCGGCAGCCTGACCCGCGCAGCCAACTCGCAGATCAAAGGCGAGGTGATAAACTTCGCCCACGCACCGTTGAGCCTGACCATCCCGGGGCTGTCCGGGGAGCAGATCGTCCCGGTGGTGCCGGTGGTTGAATCCGCCAGCCTGATGTGGAAGGTCATTTACTTCTTCGGCATGGTGGTATTTACCGCCGCTCTGGCGATGCTGATCGCATTGCTGTGGTCGAAAGCCACGCAGCGGGTTGCCAATGCCATCATCGTGAACCCGATCGGAACGGGTGGCTTCGGCTGCCTGACCCTGATCGTCGCTCCGGGCTTGCTGGTGCTGGTCGCCATAACCATCATCCTGAGCCCGCTCAGCCTGCTGGGATTCCTGCTGCTGCTGGCAGCCATCCTCTTCGGCTGGACTGCCATCAACCTGGAAGTCGGCAATCGCCTGGCCAAGCTGTTCAAGATGAGCTGGTTGGCTCCCATTGCCGCCGGTATCGGTGCACTGATCTTCAACTTCGTGGTCTTCGGCCTGGCCTGGATCCCCTGCTTCGGCTGGGCGCTGGTCACCCTGGTGGTGCTGTTTGCGCTGGGTGGCGTTCTGACCACCCGCTTCGGTACGCACGACTACCCCGAAGCACCCGCTGCACGCCCGTTACCCGTCAAAACGGTCGAACCCGGTACGCCGTACGCACCGGCAATCACCTCACAGCCCGCGCCGTACTATCCTGAGGTCACAAAACCGGCTGCCGCCAAACCGGCACCCGCCGGTAAAGCACCGGCAGTACCAAAAGCGGCAGTGACCAAAGCCAAAGCGAAATCGGCGGTCAAAAAACCAACCCGGACTGCCAAACCTAAATAATCCTGCGCGGGTCATCCCGCCGGACTGGAGAAAAGAAAATGAAACCAACTCTTATCCTCGTTACCATAGCACTACTGGCAAGCACGCTTGCCTGCGGCATCTCGGTCAATGTACCCTCGGTGCAGACCGGGCCGACCCAGACGCTGGAAATTGACGAAACCTTGCCGGGCGGATCGGGCGTGACCGAGCTGACCATCGAGATGGCAGCCGGCAAACTGAACATCGAGCCCGCGGCAGACAATAAGCTGAGCGGCCGGGTCGATTACAACGTAAGCGAATGGATGCCGACCATTACCAGCGATTCCAATTCGCTGAGACTATCGCAACTGAATAACAAGACGTTCGGTAACTTCACCGGCAACGATGTCATCAACGACTGGGATCTCAAGATCGGCAACGAAGTACCGCTCGACCTGACCGTCAATGCCGGCGCCTACAAGGGGCGGATCGACTTGAGCGGTGTGATGTTGCGCCGGCTCGAGATCAACGATGGCGCCAGTGACGGCGATGTCAAGTTCAACGTCCCGAACCCCGAGACCATGGAAAAACTGGTCTACCGCACCGGTGCCTCGAAGGTCAGCCTGTACGGCCTGGCGAACGCCAACTTCACCAGCATGTCTTTCGACGGCGGCGCGGGTGATTACCTGCTGGATTTCTCCGGCACGCTCAACCAGGATGCCTCGGTCATCGTGCACACGGGCGTCAGCTCGCTCACCATCATCATCCCGGCCGGCATGCATGCCGTGGTCACCAACAACGGTGCGATCTCCAACATCACCCCATCCGGCACCTGGACGGTCAATAACAAAGTCTATGAAGCCAGTGGCAAAGGCCATACCCTGACCATCCTGGTCGAGATGGCAATCGGCAGCCTTAAGCTGGTACACCAGTAACAATCACTCAAGATGAGTAAAAAGAGCCTGAAGGATACCTTCAGGCTCTTTTTTGTTAAAGGGCAGTTTAGTAGGGCGGGATTTCTTAATTACACCCATACTTAGGGTGCCAGACCCCCATCCTCAGGGGGCTATCCCGCCGATTAATGAGATAAAAAAGGCGGCTTAGACCCTTGTCGCAACTTACACGCACCAAGGGCATGAAGCCGCCCTTGTATCATACTAGGCGAAGAAAAAATAGGTTGCTTATTAACCCCGGTTGCAAATCTTTCATCAGGGACATAATAAAATAAATCATTACGATCGCATTTCAAGTAAATCCCAGCGGTTGCCGTACAGGTCCTGGAAAACGACCACCATGCCGTAGGATTCCTGGCGTGGTGCTTCCAGAAATTGGACCCCGCGCGCAATCATTTCGTTGTAATCCGTCCAGAAATCATCGCTATAAAGGAACAGGAAGACCCGCCCACCGGTCTGATTGCCGATATGTTCCACCTGTTCCGGGCTTGAAGCTCTGGCGAGCAGCAGGCTGGCGCCAGCATTCCCCCTGGGGGCAACCACTACCCAACGCTTTTCTTCACTGATAGCAGTGTCTTCGATCAAATGAAAACCCAACACCTGTGTGTAATAGGCGATGGCTTCATCGTAATCTTTCACCAAGACGGTAATAGTGCCAATAAGTTGTGTCATCGTGGACAATTATACGTCCTTGCAGGGCGATCTTCTATCAAAGCAATCTTATTAGAAATTTGAAATGGCAATATTTAGCAACTGACTTGTCTCTGCGAGGAACGAAGTGACGCGGCAGTCCGTTTTCAGAGTAATTTAGATTATGTAGATAAGTATTCTTACTGATTAATGGATTGCCACGCCACAAAAAAATGTGTGGCTCGCAATGACAGACCTCACTCAAGATGTTACCCTCACCTTTCCACGCCCTGTACGCCATTCCTACTACTCCTTAGAGGGTGAAGAGAATAACAAAAACGTTAGAAACTGCCTTTCAACCTTGACCCTATTCCCAGCCTGCTTTACAATTCCTTAATGGTATGGTTACAAGGCATCGCCATGTCAATCTGAACGATCCCCGCAATTCTCCCTACTACAATTTAACCAGGAGTGAAAATGGCTGATTACCTGTTGCGCAGCAGGCTGGCTGAGATCGACCCGGCGGTCGACGAGCTGACCCGCCTCGAAAGCGAGCGCCAGCGCCGCAAGCTGATCCTCATCCCCAGCGAATCCACCGCCCCGCTGGCGGTACGCGAGGCGCTCGGCTCAGCCTTCCAGAACATCTATGCCGAAGGCTATCCCGACGAAGAAACACGCTGGATGACAGAGGAAGAACTCCTCGATTACCCGCGCCAGCTCAGCGCTTACCGGCGCTATTCCGACCCGCGCTACTACAAGGGCGTCGAATATGCCGACGTGGTCGAAGCCCTCGCCCGCCGGCGCTGCGCCGAAGCCTTTGCCGCCAACGGCATCCCTGCCGACAGACTCTATGTTAACGTCCAGCCGCTTTCCGGAGCGCCCGCCAACAACGCCGTCTACACCGCGTTGCTCAACCCGGGCGACACCATCCTGGGCATGAACCTGCTGCATGGCGGTCACCTCAGCCACGGCTCGTCGGTCAACCGCTCCGGCAAGTGGTTCAACGCCATCCATTACGCCGTCGACCCCCAGACCGAGCAGATCGATTATGAAGCCGTGGCAGCCCTCGCCAGGGAAAAACAACCCAAGATCATCATCGCCGGCTACTCCTCCTACCCCTGGGTGCCGGACTGGAAACGCTTCCGCGAGATCGCCGATTCGGTCGGCGCGATCCTGATGGCGGATATCTCGCATATCGCCGGGATGATCGCCGCCGGGGTGATCCCCTCGCCCATCGGCATCGCCCAGGTGTTGACCTTCACCACCCACAAGACGCTGTGCGGTCCGCGCGGCGCCTGCATCGTCACGCATGACGCGGCGCTAGCCAAAAAGCTCGACCGGGCGGTTTTCCCGGGCGAGCAGGGCGGACCTCACGTGCACGTCTTCGCCGCCCTGGCACTGACCTTCAAACTGGCAAAAACACCCGAATTCAAAGAATTGCAGAAGCAGATCGTCAAGAACTGCGTTGCATTAACCGATGCACTCAAAGACGAGGGCTTCCGCATCCCATTCGGCGGGACGGATACCCACCTGACCAATATCGACTGCAAGACCATCGTCGGACCCGACGGCACGATGCTCTCGGGCGACATGACGGCGCGCATCCTCGATATCGCCGGGCTGGTCACCAACCGCAACACCATCCCGGGCGACAAAACCTCTGCCAATGCCTCGGGCGTGCGCATGGGCACCCCCTGGGTGACCCAGCGCGGCTTGAAGGAAGCCGACATGAAGATCATCGCCGGCGTGATCGGCAGCGTTCTAAAGACGGCCGTGCCGTTCTCGGTAGAAACCCGCCAGGGACCGGCCCAGCGCGCCAAGGTCGATTTCGATGCGCTCGAGAAGGCCAAGCTGACCGTGCGTACACTGGTTGAAAAAGCCGGCACCATCGAAGACACCGCCACACACGGCTACCCACACTTCTTTTATCTCGACGATAAACCCGAGTCAAAGGGCGAATGGGTCAGCTACGACCTGAAAGGCGCCAAGCTGCGCCAGTACCTCAACTACGCGGTGGCGTCCGACATTGCCGCTCTCAAATCCGGCAAGAGCCAGCCCACCCACCTGATCACCAGCCGGGGAGAAATGGAAGCCGGTTTAACCTGCGTCACCAACGAGCATTTCCGGTTGACGATCGCCTCAGACAAAGCCATCCTGGCAGCCACCTGGCTGCGCGACCTGTCGGATGGCTACACCAGCTTCGACGATGACCCGACCCGGCGCATGCCCGGACCGGTTGTCGTCCAGGAATCCTCTGAAAAAGCCACCAAACCGCCAGCAGGCGAGGCGGTGGATGCCACCAAACCCTATTACATCGGCATCGGCAAAGGCGACGGCAAGCCGCTGCCCAAATTCGTGTGGGAGGAAAAGGAAGCAGCGCTGCGCAAGACGGCGCTCAACGAGACCCACCGCAAGCTGGGTGCCAAGATGGTGCCGTTTGCCGGGTGGGATATGCCGGTCTGGTACACCTCGGTGGTCGAGGAACACCTCGCCACCCGCCAGGCAGCCGGGCTGTTCGACGTCTGTCACATGGGTGTCTACCAGGCGGAAGGCATCGAAGCCGCCCCCTTCCTCGACAGTGTGTGTGGCAACGACATCGGCGGTCTGGGCGTGGGTGAATCCTGCTACACGCAATTCCTCGACCCCGATTCCAACGTCATCGACGATTGCCTGGTTTACCGCCGGGCTACCGAGAAATACCTGGTGGTGGTCAACGCCTCCAATGATGACAAGAACTGGTCCTGGCTGAACGCCGTGCGCGAAGGCAAGGTCCTGATCGATCCTTCCCGCCCCTGGGCGAAAGCCTTCGGGCGCGAGGTCGTGCTGCGCAATTTGCGCGATCCCAAAGCCGGGGCGGATATGCGTGTCGATATCGCCCTGCAGGGGCAGAAATCGCGCGAAATCCTTCTGGCGCTGGGCTGCGACAAGGACACCAAAGCGCGCATCATGGCAATGAAACGCACCGAACTGTGCGACGCAGTGGTGGGTGGATTCGACCTGGTAGTCTCGCGTACCGGCTACACGGGAGAGAAGATGGCCTTCGAGCTGTTCATCCATCCAGACCGGGCGGTCGCATTGTGGGACGCTCTGATGAAAGCCGGCACACCGCTGGGCATGAAACCCTGCGGGCTGGGCGCGCGCGATTCGCTGCGCACCGAAGCCGGGCTGCCGCTCTACGGACACGAGATGGGCGGAGAACGCAACCTGGGCGTGGCGGAAGCCGGCTTCGGTTCCTACGTCAAGATCTACAAACCCTGGTTCATCGGGCGCAAGGCGTTCATGGAACGGGAGAAGAACCGCCAGAGTGTGGTGGCGCGCTTCCGCTTCACCGAAAAGGGTGTACGCATGGCACACAACGGCGACCCGGTGGTCGACAAAAAAGGCAAGGTGATCGGAGTCGTGACCAGTTGCGCAGTCGACAGCGAGGGCTTCCTGACCGGGCAGGCATTCGTAGACCATTCCGCCAGCCTGGAAGGTACGCCCATCGCCATCTTCCAGAGCGCAGCCAAAGAACCCGGCAAAGCGCCGGCCGGACTGATCCTGGGTGACAGGGTCAGCCTGCCCACACCGGCCATGATCGCCAGCCGGTTCCCGAAATTGTAGTGGCTTACCAGTCTACGGGTGCAAAGCACCCGTAGACTTTCTTTGAAAGCTTTCGATAGAATATGTAACACAATAATGTAAGACGATACTATTTTTTGGAGGCAAAATGCAAACACCTTGGGATTTCCGTTATGCTCAACGCACACAACGCATGGGCAGTTCGGCTATCCGGGAACTCTTGAAGCTCACTGAAAACCCTGAAATCATCTCCTTCGCCGGCGGACTGCCGGCGCCGGAGGTCTTCCCTATAGAGAAGATCAAGGAAGCCTGCTGCACAGTACTCGACGAACTGGGGACAGTGGCGTTGCAGTATGGCTCGACGGAAGGTTACACCCCGTTACGCGATATGATCGCGCGCCACACCTCGCGCTATGCGGTTGAAGTTACCGTCGATAACGTCCTGATCACCTCCGGGTCGCAACAGGCACTCGATTTACTCGGGAAGATCTTCATTAATAGGGGCGATCGTGTATTGGTGGAATCCCCCACTTACATCGGCGCCCTGCAGGCCTGGAATGCATACGGCGCAGAATATATCTCGGTCCCATCCGATGAGAACGGCATGGTAACCGACCAGTTGGAATCGGCGCTGCGCTCCGGGCCCAAATTCATCTACGTCCTGCCGAATTTCCAGAATCCCTCAGGCACCACCCTGCCGCTGAAACGGCGCGAGATGCTGGTCGAACTGGCTGACAGGTATGGCGTCCCGATCATCGAAGATGACCCCTATGGGCAGTTGCGCTTCGAAGGTGAACACATTCCATCCGTGGTGTCGGTCGACAGCCAGTATAAGGGCGGTCACAACCACACCTATAACGGCAACGTTATTTATCTCAGCACTTTCTCCAAGATCCTGGCTCCCGGGCTGCGCCTGGCCTGGATCGTCGCCCCACCCCAGGTGATCCGCAAACTGACCCAGGCCAAGCAGGGCGCCGACCTTCACACCGCCACCTTCAACCAGGTGGTGGCCTTCGAGGTCGGGCATGGCGGCTTCCTCGACGAGCATGTCAAGACCATCCGGACCGTCTACAAGGAACGCCGTGATGTAATGCTGGAGGAACTCGAAAAACACATGCCCGAGGGCGTCAAATGGACCCACCCGCTGGGTGGCCTGTTCCTGTGGGCAACCCTGCCCGAGAGCATCGACACCCAGGAAATGTTCAAAAAAGCGGTCGCACAGAAGGTCGCATTCGTGCCGGGCGCGTCCTTTCACCCGGATGGGCGCGGCAAGAATACCATGCGGCTTAATTTCTCGTACTGCAAACCCGAGATCATCCGCGAGGGCATCGCCCGCCTGGCGGAAGTCATCAAGAAGGAACTGGCTGCGGGTAAATAGCTTTCTATGTAAAAAGGACAACCGGTCTCGCTTGAGACCGGTTTTTTTATTTACATTGTATTGTCGGTTTACTTCAAAGTGATATTCAGGACCGCCAGGAGCGCCACCAGCAGCGGCGCCAGGATCAGCGCCGGCAGGAAACTACCCACCCGGATCTTGCGCAGTTCGAGCAGGCTGGAAACGGAAATGGCCAATAACAGCACGCCACCGGTCGCCACCATCTCGGTCATCATCGCATCCGTCATGAAAGTCTGAACCTGGTGCGCCAAAAGCGTGATGGCACCCTGATAGACCAGCACGGGTATGAAAGAGAACAACACCCCCAGACCAAGCGAAGAAGCAAATGCCATGGCGGCGAAACCATCCAACACCGCCTTGATCACCAGCGTGCGGACATCGCCGGTCAGACCATCCTGGATCGAACCGAAGATCGCCATTGGACCGATGACGAACAGCAGCGAGGTTGTCATGAAACCGCTGATGAAACGCGCGCTCTCGGTGTTGCCGACCTTGTTGAAATGTCGCTCAAAGAACGCACCCAGCGATTCAACCCCTTCCTCGATGCGCCACCACTCGCCCAGCAGGACACCGATCAGCAGGCTGGCAAGCACGACCATCACGTTTTTGGTTTGCAGGAAGAGCGACATGCCATATGCCAGCGTAAATAAACCCAGCATTGACATGATCGTATGCCGCAGTCGCTCGGACAGGCTGTTCGACAGCAGCAAGCCCAACGCGCCGCCCAGGATAATCGCTACGGCATTAATAATTGATCCCATTTCCTGTTCCTTTGGATTATTCCGGTTTCACTGCTTCGCCAGCGTGGGTTTGATGGATTGCGTTTCCAGTTCGTACAATTCAAGCGCGAACAGCAGTGAAGACACACGGTTGAGGTAACTCAGGATGGCCGGCGCGACCTTCCTGCCGCGGTCGACCTGGTGGACCACCCGTCTTTCCACCCTGCGTGCCACCGTCCGTGCGAAGTCGAGCGCCGCCCCACCGGGCGCATCGCCCGGCACGATGAATCCCTTTGGTAATTTGGTCCTGGCAACCACTACATCGATCTGTTCTTCGAGCCAGGTCACGCGATCGGGATCCAGGTTACTGGCATTCTTGTCTGCCTTACCGGCAACCGCCAGGCTGGCCATCAAACTATAGATATCACGCTGGATGGTAATCAGGATCGTGCGGGTCAACTCCTGCCCGGCGACCGCACGCGCCATTCCAAGCGCGGCAGAAAGTTCATCCAGCTCCCCGATTATGTCGATGCGACGACTGCCTTTGCTGACCTGTTGTTTTCCCACCAGACCCGTTCTTCCGCCATCGCCTTCGCCGGTATACATCTGTTGTTTTCCAGTCACGCGTCTCATTTGAATTTTACCTTTTCAAACATGGTTCCATATAGATACCAGTAGGTTTCTTCCGGAAAGGCAGGCTGCAGCACTTTCTCCCAGATAAAATCACCGGGTTGGAAGAACATGCGCAGGTTCACATCCAAATATTGTAGCGTGAATTGCATCGGCGCAGCCAGCAGTCCGGCAGGTTCTATCTCTTCCCATAACAGCTGCAGCATCACGCGTTGGGCGATACTGGTCGGGTAAGCTGCCATGACTGCCTGTTGGTCCTTTTGGTATTCGTCCCATGTTGCCTGCCATAAGCGGAGCCGGCTGCCCATATCCTGGCCGGCTTTTTTCTTCCAGGCGTTTTCATTGTGGATCTTATCCTGAAAGATCTGTTCCTCAAACCGGCCCAGCTCTTCAAGTTCGTAGGCAGTCAATTTGCGCGCCTTAAGTCTTTTTAACATGAAAAGCAACGGTCCGATGGTCAGCATGGTGTAGGGCTGCCTGCCGTCCCCCACAACCCCAGGTAGCTGCCAGGCTGCATCCCGCGCCAGCAGGTAGTCCTTCAACAGGGGAACTGCCTCACGCAGGTATGCCATCTCATGCTCAGCATCCAACATCATTCCTCCAATATCAAAAAGCGGCAGGGTACCCCCCTGCCGCATGGTTCCTGATCAATTCCCTTCGGATGAGACTTCCTTCACACCGCGCTGGGTGACCAGGTTCCAGCGCGGGAGCGAGATCAAGCGGTCACTGATATTGAAAAGTGGACCTACCGTCACCCCGCGCATCTGGCGGTCGATCGAAAATGTGTACACGTTATAGAACAATGGGATGGCTGGCACTTCCCTGGAAAAAAGCACCTGGAAGTTACGGTACAGCTTGGCACGTTCGCCCACATCAGGTGTCGTGCGCGCCAATTCCAGGTATTCGCTGGCAACCTTGTTATCCCACTGCGAATAGTTCTGACCGCCGGTCACCATGGCACTGTCCCAGAATGTGTAAGGATCAGGGTCATGCGATCCGGTCATGTTCAACTCGACCAGTGCCGCCTGGTAGGTGCGCGGTATCAGGTAATCACTGATGATCTGGTCGTACGCCATCGGCATGATATCCACCTGCACCGATATGCCTGCCCAGTCCTTCTGGATCTGTTCCGCCATTGCCTTGTGGAAATCGTCATTCGGATACAGCAACTGGAACTGGAGGACAACCCCATCCTTTGATTTAAGGGAACCACCTTCAGCCGGAATGGAGTATTTAGCCGCTGCCAGGATCTGGCGGGCTCGTTCCTGGTCGAAATCGTACTGAGTGACCCCTGAGAAGTATGCCCAGCCACCCAGCATGATCGGACCGTCTGCCACGACCGCCTGGCCGCCGACCAGCTTATTGATCATGGCAGTGCGGTTGAGCGACAGGATGAGCGCCTGGCGCACATTAACATCGGCGAAGAAGGGTGTCTCGCTGTTATTTAGATTCAGGTACACCAGGGTTAACTTGTTGAGCATGGCGGTATGGCTGGCGATGTTGGTTTCCATCAGCACCTCGGGCAGGACGTCCGCGGTAACCTGGCTGATGCCTTTCACCTCGCCGCTTTTGTAAGCTTCGAAGGCGCTGGCAGAATCCGGATAATAGTTGAAAATGACTTGCTGAAGATAAGGGCTATCGCCGTAATAATTCTCGTTTAGCTTCAGGACGATACCTGCCACCTGGGATTTATTGATGATCAACCGGTCAAAGCGATACGGACCTGTCCCGATCGGCTGCAGGTTGAACGGATCCTCGACCAGCTGGTCGACAGTCTTTCCATCCAATAGATGAGCGGGCAGTATGCCAAAACCAACATAATCCAGGAACGGGGCGTATGGCTCCGGCAGGCGGAACTGGATGGTGGTGTCATCGATCTTTTCAACCGCTACTTCGGTCCAGAAGGTGCGCAGGTCCTCCGGGATGAGCGTGCTGGGATCCCGGAACAGGTCGACGGTGAAAATGATGTCATCCACCGTCAGCGGATCGCCATCATGCCAGACGATCCCCGAGCGCAGCGCAAAATTATAGATCGTGCCGTCCTTGGAGATGCCCCACGATTCCGCCACATCAGGCAGCGGGAGACCATCGGAATCATATTTCACCAGCCCGCTGAAGATCAACTGGTCGATATCATGGTCCGCCTGGTTGTGCAGGTCCAGGACCGGGTTGAGGCGCCCAAATTCGCCAATCAGTGCCTCGGTGTAGACCCCGCCGGCACTGGGCGCGGAGAGCAATGATCCGCTGATGGGTTTTTGGACGATTAACAGTATGCCGACGATGACGGCAGTGACCAGGATGATGATGAGTTGTAACCGGATTTTTTTCATGAAGTATGTTAATTAAGAAGGCGGCTGCCCCACGAGGTAGGGAGTCGCCCTCAGACCTCAGTCAGAAGCCAGGTACTGCTTTATACAGGGCACCTGTTTAAAGAGCTGCGATGTAAACATCCACCAGGGTCAAGGTGAAGAAAATGACCGCCAGGATAATGGTGATAATAAACAGAGTTTTCTCGACGCCACGACGCGCCATGAAGACGCCGCCCATATCCACATTGGAAAGACCGCCCATGCCGGTGCCTTTGGATTGCATGATGATGGTGGCGATCAGGGCAATCGACGTTATAATCAGGGAAATATCCAGATAAGTTTTCAAGTGTTGCCTCCGTTAATTTTGCGGACTGAATTATACCTTTACGTGCAAACTTCCGTCAACCGAGCGAACATGAGCGAAATCGTCGTCAATCTTCACATCCATTCCACCTATTCGGACGGGCATGGCACCCATGCCGACCTGGCGCGGGCTGCCATGAAAGCCGGCCTGGATGCAATCCTAGTCACCGACCATAATGTCTATGTGGACGACATCGATGGCTATTTCAAGGACGGCCGCCAGCGGGTACTCGTGCTGGCCTGCGAGGAAGTGCATAACCCTGCCCGCGATCCCCAGAAAAGCCACCTGCTGGTATTGGGAGCCAGGCGCGAGCTGGCGCAATTCTCAGACCGCCCCCAGGAATTGATCAACCAGGCGCGCCGGGCCGGTGCCGCCACTTTTCTCGCCCATCCCTACGAGGATGCCCTGCCCGCATTCGGTGAAGGCGACCTTGGCTGGGAGGACTGGGATGTCACCGGTTACACCGGCATCGAACTGTGGAATGCGATGAGCGAATTTAAAAGCCGCTCGGACACCACCTGGAAGGCTATTCAGTATGCCTATAACTTCGAGAAACTGGCGTTGGGTCCGCTCGAGCGCACGTTGAAAAAGTGGGATGCCCTGCTTTCCAACGGGCAGAAAGTGGCAGTCGTGGGCGGGTCGGATGCCCACCAGTTCGATATGCGCAAAGGTCCGCTGCACCGGCAGATTTATCTTTACGAGCAGCACTTCCGGGCAATCAACACGCATTTGATCCTGCCGCAAGCGCTCACGGGAGATGTAGAGATCGACCGCGCCATGATCTACGATGCACTCAAGGCCGGGCATGCTTTCGTGGGTTACGACCTGCCGGCATCCACGCGCGGGTTCACCTTCACTGCCCAGGGAAAGGAAGAACGCGCGATCCAGGGGGATACGGTCAGGTGCAAGGGCGGGGTGACTTTGCAAGCGCGCCTGCCTTTACCCGCCGAAGCGCGCCTGATCCACAACGGCAGGCTGGTCAAGGAATACGGTCACACCGAAGCGGTCGCCCACAGCACCAACGTGCCGGGTGCATACCGGGTCGAAGCCTACCGCATGTTCAAGGGCGAGCGACGTGGCTGGATCTTCTCGAATCCCATCTATTTAAAATAAGCTGGGTCTGATTTACCCCTTGATCACCGCCAGCGGCTTGAAAGCTGACATTTTTTTCGCCAGCTCGTTAAGATGTGCAGGCACGCAGCCAGTGTCCGACACATATTTCCACCAAGTGCCAGGCACAATCACACGAGTTTTGAGTTGTATAGTTTATCATTGGGCTCATAAACCAAGTATGTTTGATGTTTAGATGTGCCAGGCACAAGCCACACGACCAGTGCTCGGCACTTCTCAGAGCAGCTTTATTAATCTCGGAAAGTGTCTTTCATCCATTTATTTTATTAAAGTGAGTAACCATTGCCACTGCCGGGCACTTATTTGAAACAGATGCCAGGCGTACGACACGCAGACATTGAGTTGTATCTTTTACAGTTGAGCTTATAAACCACATTCATTAGATATTTTGATAGTAGTGTGACTTAATGCGCCCAGAAACCAAAAATAATCTCGTATCTGTTTACCCCTTGATCACCGCCAGCGGCTTGAGCAACGCCACCTTTTTCGCCAGCCCCGTCTCGATCACAACTTTTACCACCTCGGATACATCCTTGTAGGCTTGCGGTGCTTCCTCCGCCAGACCGGGCAGCGACCCGGCGCGAATGTGGATCCCTTGCGCCTCAAGCTCACGCTTCAACTGCTCGCCGCGCACGGCGTGTTTGGCGGCCGAACGGCTCATCACCCGCCCGGCGCCGTGACAGCATGAGCCGAAACTGAGCTCCATCGCCCGCGCAGCACCTGCCAGCACCCACGATTCGGTGCCCATGCTGCCCGGAACCAGCACCGGTTGGCCGCTGGCTTTGTACTCCTCCGGCAACCCCGGCGCACCCGGTCCAAAAGCGCGCGTCGCGCCCTTGCGGTGGACACAAACCTTCAATTTCCTTCCATCAATTTCATGCGTCTCGATATTGCCCATATTGTGGGCAATGTCATACACCAGGCGCAGGTGCCAGTTTTTCACCTTTCCTGCCAGAACCTGCTCGAAAGCCTCGCGCGCATGCACCGCCAGCACCTGGCGGTTGGCAAAGGCATAGTTGGCAGCGCAGCGCATGGCGGACAGGTAATTCCTGCCCTCGGGTGAATCCATCGGCGCGCAAACCAGCTCGCGATCCGGCAGCTTGATGTTGTAACGCCGAACGGCATCCTGGAAGGATTGGACGTAATCCGTGCATACCTGGTGACCCAGCCCGCGCGAGCCGCAATGGATCTGCAGCGCCAGGCAGCCTTCGACCAGCCCGAAAGCGGCGGCGGCCTTCGCATCAAACAGCTGTTCGACCACGTCGATCTCGATGAAGTGGTTGCCGGCACCCAGCGAACCAAGCTGACCTTGGCCGCGTTCGCGCGCCTGGTGGCTGAGCGACAGCGGGTCGGCGCCATCCAGGCAGCCACCCGCTTCGGTCCGAGAGATATCGACCGGCTCGCCAAATCCGTGTTTCACTGCCCAGGCAGAGCCCTGGCGGCAGACATTCTCCAGCTCGGCAGGTTTAAGCGCGCGCCCACCCTTCACCCCCACACCGCTCGGGCACTTTTGGTCGAGCGCCAGCGCCAGGTCCTCGAGGTATGGCTGCCCGGCTTCCAGTGGAATGACGCTTGCCAGCAGGCGCACGCCGCAGTTGATGTCGTACCCGATCCCGCCGGGTGAGATGACGCCCTCGGGGTAACGCGTGGCTGCCACCCCGCCGATCGGGAAGCCGTAGCCCTGGTGAACGTCGGGCATGACCGCCACCCGGCCAACCAACCCGGGCAGCGTGGTGGAGTTTACCGCCTGTTCGACCGAGCGGTCGCCAAGCGCATCTTCCAGCAAGCGCCGGCTGGCAAAAAAGCGCACCGGCACGCGCATGTCCGGGCGGTAATCCGCCGGGATCTCCCACTCATAATCATTGATTTTATTAAAAGCTTGCAATGTGATGGTCATCTTGCACCTCACAGGTCAAAAACAATCGATACGCGATAAAGCCGCTCTTCCTGACATATCGCCAGGTCATTGAAGGTCACCGCCTTGATCTCACGTTGGATCGAACCAGGCGGGATGCCCTCCAGAGTTGCCTTCAGGTTACCGGGCTGAAGCTCCAGCACGATATTGGTGAACAGCAGGCTCTCCTGCTCAAGCAGGAATAGCAATTGCGACAGAAAAGCCACCAGCAGGGATTCATCGTCTGATGCAAACAGGCTTAAGGTCCGGCTGGTTGAATTCGCGCGGGTGGGTGTTGCGCCCATTAGAGCATACATGCCCTGCGCCGCCTGGCGGAACAGGCCAGGCAGGTCACGCGCCCACACTTCCAGCGCCGCATCCGCACCGTGGCTGACCTCGCGAAATCCTTCCGGAAGGAGCTTCTTCATCCCCTACAGTATAATATAGCCTTCAAAAGGATTACCGTGAAACTGGATTTACTGGATCGCATCGAGCAACACCTGTCAAAGCTGATCGAAACACCCTTCCGGGCTTTCTTTCCTGACAACCAGGCCGGCCAGCTGCTGGCGAAACGCCTGGTGGAAGCCATGAGCGACAACCTGGGCGTGGATGAAGGCGGTAGGTTAACCGTTCCGGTCTATTATGAGATCCGCCTCAACCCGATCCATGCAGCCCTGTGGCGCGATCCACCTGACCTGACCGGCATGTTGACGGCGGCCATCAATCAGGCTGCCCGCGAACAGGGAGTGACTTTCGAGCTGCATCCGGTGATCAACGCCAGTTTCGACGGTTCCATCGGTCCGCAAGACATCCAGGTCATCACCCTGGATGAGAGCGAGCTGGCAGGTACGACCACCGAAACGCCGGCGGAACAGCCGGTAGCCCGCGGACTCCCTGAAGAGGCATTCCTGATCATCAACGGCAGCCGGCATCTGGCGCTCGACCAGCCGGTGATCACCATCGGGCGCGCCGACAGTAATCAGCTGGTATTCAACGACCCGCAGGTCAGTCGACTGCACGCCCAACTCAGGATCATCGACGGCGCCTTCCATATATTTGACCTGGATTCGTCCAGCGGCACGCTGGTGAATGGCAAGCTGGTTCATCAGGCTGTGCTCTTCCCAGGCGATGTGATCGACATTGGTGATGTGACCTTGGTTTACGGCCAGGAGTCCCCTGGTCTGGATGACACCACCAGCCTGCCGGTCGTCCGGCCGGGAGAAGAGGACCCGGCATGAGCGCCGTCGTCGTCCTGATCCTGCGCATCCTGATGGCGGTTGCGCTGTACGCGTTCGTTGCCTTTGCCTTCTACCTGCTGTGGAAGTCCCTGCGCAAGCCGGCCGCAGCCGGCCGCGAGAAAACCATGCCGGTGTTGATCCTCAAACGAGCTGACAGCGTGGATGGAGAGACACAAAGGTTCGACTGCCCTGAGGTGATCGTCGGGCGCGAAAAAGGCTGCCAGTATTGTATGAAGGATGAAACGATATCCGCCCGCCACGCCAGGCTGAGCTACCACAACAACCAGTGGTGGGTGGAGGACCTGGGATCGACCAACGGCACCTATCTGAATTTACTGCCCGTCACCACCCCGACCGTGCTGGTGGGCGGCGATACGCTGATGTTTGGGAAGGTCAGCCTTAATGTTAAAATCGAATAACGACCTTGCCGGCGAACCGGCAAGGCTATAGTGAGGGTACCCATGGCTGAAAAACCTCTGCTGGCCGTGATCGGCGGTTCCGGTCTGTATGCCTTCGAAGGGCTGGAGGATGCCTGCGAACAGGATGTCGACACACCCTTCGGACATCCCTCGGCGCCGATCGTGACCGGCAGGCTGGAAGGCAAGCCGGTGGCATTCCTGGCACGCCACGGCATCGGGCATACCATCCTGCCCCAGGAGGTCAACTCGCGCGCCAACATCTACGCGCTCAAATCACTGGGTGTCGAGCGGGTAGTCTCGATCAGCGCGGTCGGTTCGCTGCGTGAGGACTACGCCCCGGGTGAGATTGCCATTCCCGACCAGCTGATCGACTTCACCAAGGACCGCCAACGGACTTTCTTCGGCGAAGGCCTGGTGGCGCATGTCGGCACTGCCGACCCGTTCTGCCCGGATCTTTCTGAACAACTTTTGTCCGCGCTTGGCAGCGTTGGCGCGAAAGTGCATGCCGGCGGGTCGCTGGTCACCATCGAGGGACCGCGTTTCTCGACCCGTGCCGAATCACAGGTCTTCCGGTCGTGGGGCGTTTCGCTGATCGGCATGACCGCCTGCCCCGAAGCCCTCCTGGCGCGCGAAGCCGAGCTGTGCTTTGCCATCATGGCGCACGTTACCGATTACGACGTCTGGCATGTCAGTGAGGAGCCGGTGACGGTCGAAAAGGTGCTGGCGATCCTCGATAAAAACACCCACACCGCCCAGGAAGCAATACGCGCGTTGTTGCGAAAGGTGACCCCCGAACGTCCGTGCAGCTGCGGGTCGGCGCTCGAGAACGCCATCATCACCCGCCCCGACCGCATCCCACCTGAGACGCGTCGCAAACTTGGCCTGCTGGTGGATAAATACCTGAAATAACCACGCCACCCCCCGGGCGGCAGGAAGGAACAAGTGGATCATGGCAAAAGACCCCATTTCAATTAAAGGTGATGTCGCTCCCGACTTCGAGCCGGTAAGAGAGGCATTCGAACGAAACTTCATCGAACGGCAGGAGCTTGGCGCAGCCTGCGCCGCCTATTGTGGTGGTCGCAAAGTGGTGGACCTGTGGGGAGGGCTGCGCGATGAACAAAACGGCGCCGAATGGGAGGAAGATACGCTGGCCATGGTGTCATCCACCACAAATGGGCTGACAGCGCTCGCCATCGCCCTGGCCCATTCCCGGGGCTACTTCGAACTGGATCAACCTGTTTTCAGCTACTGGCCGGAATTTTACCAAAACGGAAAAAAATGGATTACTGTCAGGCAACTGATGGCTCATCAGGCAGGCTTGTGCGCTCTTGACACGCTGCCCACTTATGAAGATATCAAGGATCTGGACACCCTCGCCCGGATTCTCGCTTCCCAACAACCTGCGTGGGTGCCGGGAACCCGCCAGGGTTATCATGCAGTCACCTTCGGATGGTACGCCGGTGAGCTGCTGCGCCGCGTGGACCCCTCCCACCGCTCGCTGGGGCGCTTCTTCAACGAGGAAATCGCCATACCGCTTGGTCTCGAGTTTTACATCGGTCTCCCGCCAGAGATCCCTGATTCAAGGCTGGCATCCATCCGGGAATTTGGCCTGTACCAGACCCTGTCCGAGTCCAACAAGCTGCCGATCAAAATGGCGCTCAATTTCCTCAACCCCAACTCTCTCACCACTCGCGCCTTTGCCACCCCAATCCCAAAAACGGTGGATGAGCGCAAGCGGAAACGCGACTTCCTGGTAGTGGAGGGACCCGGCTATAACGGCATCGGAACAGCCCGCAGCATTGCCAAAGCCTACAACATCTTCGCACTGGGCGGCAAGGGACTGAGGTTGAAACCCGAGACGTTGGAGGCGCTCACCACCCCGGCTCCCCCGCCCTCCGCGGGGCTTGAAGACCTGGTGACCGGCCTCGAAATGTCTTTCTCCCTGGGCATGCTCAAGCCGTTTCGTGGTTACGAATTCGGAAGCAGTTCCCGGGCATACGGAATGCCGGGGCTGGGAGGTTCCTTTGGATATGCGGACCCGGATACCGGTTCGGGCTTCGCCTATATCCCCAACAAGTGGAATTTCAAGCTGCACAATGACCCCCGGCAAGTATCCTTGTGGCAGGCCTTCCAAAATTGCCTTTCACGCCTGGCACAATGACTTGCGCCCGCTCGATTCATGACAGCCATGCTCCGCAAACGGATTAATAAACCAGTTATTTTTAACACGAATAACATTGAGTTGCGCCTGATGCTGCTGGCAGCCGCCTTTCTCACTCTGTCTTCCATCGCGTTGACACTGGCTCCGGCTGTGCGCGCACATAGCTGGTCGGTCAGCTACCGCTGGACGCACTGGATCGGGCTGGCTGTCTGGATGCTTGTTTTCACGCTGGTCACCTGGCAGGCGCGCCGCAAACTGCCCGAGCGCGACCCGTACCTCCTGCCCCTCACCGCGCTGCTGGCAGGCTGGGGCTTGCTGGCGATCTACCGCCTGTCCTTCCACTTCGGGTTGCGCCAGACCATCTGGCTGGCAGTCGCTTCAGCGTTACTGGTCGGCCTGTTCAATCTCAAAGACCCATTCGCCCTCCTCAGGCGTTTCAAGTACCTGTGGCTGACCTGCGGGCTACTGCTGATCGGCCTGACCTTCCTGCTGGGAGTCTACCCCGGTGGCAGCGGGCCGACGCTGTGGATCGGGTTGGGCGGTGTCTACCTGCAGCCTTCCGAACCGCTCAAGCTGTTGATCATCATCTTTCTCTCCGCCTACCTGGCGGACCGCCTGCCGCTACAGTTCTCGCTCAAGCAGACGCTGGCTCCACTGGGGCTGGCATTCGCGACTGCGCTGGCATTGCTGATCGGCCAGCATGACCTGGGCACCACCAGCCTCATTATCATTCTATTTGCCATCATTTTATATTACGCCACCGACCGGCTGCGCGTGCTGGTACTCAGTGGTATCCTGCTCCTGGCAGGCGGCGGGTTGGGTTATCTGTACATTAACATTGTCCGTCTGAGGGTGGATGCCTGGTTGAACCCGTGGCTCGACCCGAGCGGCAGGTCCTACCAGGTGGTGCAGTCGCTGATCGCGGTCGCCTCGGGCGGCATCTTCGGAAGTGGGATCGGCCTGGGCAGCCCGGGGCTCATTCCGGTCACCCAATCGGACTTCATCTTTGCCGCCGTCGGCGAGGAAGGCGGGCTGATCGGATGCCTGGCTTTGCTGCTGGTCTTCTGTCTGCTCATCCTGCGCGGTTTTAAGGCCGCGCTTGGAAGCGGCGATCTGTTCAAACGCTACCTGGCAGGCGGCATCAGCGCCTACCTGGCGCTGCAGACCATCCTGATCGTGGCGGGCAATATCCGCCTGCTGCCGATCACCGGCGTGACCCTGCCCTTCCTTTCCTACGGCGGCTCTTCGCTGCTGACCACCCTGCTGGCGGTTGGCATCCTGCTGCGTATCAGCGCGGATGAGGGGGATGCAAGGCAGGCTGCCCAGCTAACGTCGCGCCCGCTGACCGTCACCGCCGGGCTGCTGTTCGCCAGCTTTGCCTTGCTGGCGCTGGGCTGCGGCTGGTGGACAGTCATCCGCAGTGAAGCCCTTACCGCGCGCACGGATAATCCG